>OFBK01000070.1_pt1 | contig 9189 bp, 5 predicted proteins | sample 1520571 | NCBI WGS metagenome assembly OFBK01 (sample SAMEA3696448, study PRJEB22514) | metagenome | biome: water; feature: marine; material: hydrothermal vent | place: Pacific Ocean | collected 2014-08-15 | depth 1539 m | reverse complement strand
CGAGATCTACACTCTTTCCCTACACGACGCTCTTCCGATCTTTTTTAGTTTTTTTGCTCGAGCTTTTTCACTAACTTCACCCAGTTCTTTGGCCAGTTCCAGCAAACCTTTCTGTTCCACATCCCTTATCACAGGAACCACCAGGCCGTCCGGAGTATCCACTGCCACTCCAATGTGAAGATATTTCTTCAACACCAAATTTTCCTTGTCTGCAGTCAAGGATGAGTTGAAATTTGGATGCTTCCGAATTGCCACAACACATGCTTTGAGTAAAAAAACAAGAGGAGTTACCTTCACACCCTGCTTTGCCGCTTCGTCTTTGAGCGATTTTCGAAAATATTCGAGTTCAGTTATATCAGCCTCATCATGATGCGTCACGATTGGTAAGTTCAGCCATCCTCGATGCAAATTTACAGCAGCTTTTTTCTGTATTCTGGAAAGCGGTTTAATTTCTACAGGACCAAATTTACTGAAATCTATTTCAGGCATTGCCGGAATTCCTGATCCCGCAACAGCAGTTCCGGAAGCTGTTCCTCCCAAAGCCTGCTTGACAAATTCCTGAACATCTTCTTTTGTGATACGTTCTTTGCGGCCGGAACCATGGACCTGACTCAAGTCAACACCTAATTCGCGGGCAAATTTACGAATCGAAGGACTGGCATGTGCACGCAAAAATGATTCCTGGTTAACCGACATCACTATTGGCGGTGGACGCCGTGCCGGTTCTTTGGAAACAGCTCCAGAGCTTGTTGATTCAGATTTTTTTGTGGAAACAATATCCTTAGTTTCCGGTGCAGTTGCTTCAGAATTTTCTGTTTCAGCAGACGTTTCCGTAACTGCAGTTTCAAGTTCTTTTACCACTAAAGTAAGGATCAGGTCGTTTTGTGAAACTTTGTCTCCAGCTTTTATTTTTACAGTCTTTACTGTACCGCTAAACGGAGAAGGAACATCCATTGAGGCCTTATCACTTTCCATTGTGAGCAGCGGATCTTCAACAGAAACGGCGTCTCCCGATTTAACCAGAACTTCAATAACTTCTACTGCATCGAACTCACCTATGTCTGGAACAAGTACGTCTTTGATATTACTCATGGCGTTTCTCCTCAGGACATCAATGGATTATTTTTGTTGGGGTCAATTCCGTATTTTTTGATGGCAGCATTTACTGTTTTGAATGAAACACTCCCATCTTCCATAAGAGCATTTAACGATGCCACTGCAATGTAATAACGGTCTACTTCAAAATGCTTTCTCAAGGCTTGACGTGAATCGCTTCTGCCAAATCCATCAGTTCCAAGCACAGAATAAGATCGAGGTACATATGCACGTATCTGGTCGGCAAAAAGTTTGACATAATCTGTTGCCGCAACTACAGGACCGTCTGTGTCTAAGAGACATTTTTCAACATGACTCATTTTTGGTTTTTTATCTGGATGCAGCATGTTCCAGCGTGAAACATCATCGCCGTCACGCTTCAGTTGATTGAAACTGGTACAGCTCCAGATGTCCGCCTCCACCTTAAAATCTGCAGACAGCAAATCTGCCGCAGCAATCGCTTCCCGTAAAATTGATCCGGAACCCAACAATTGTACTCTCGTTTTCCCCTTTTTACCTTTTTGCAGCAAATACATACCTTTCACAATGTTTTTTTCCTGACCTTTACTTAAGCCCGGATGCGAATAATTTTCATTCATTGTGGTTATGTAATAAAAAACATTCTCCTGTTTTTTAAACATGCGTTCCATTCCATTCTGCATAATCACCATCAATTCATGAGAAAAAGTCGGATCATAAGAAACACAGTTGGGCACATTTCCAGCCATGATTTGACTGTGTCCATCTTCATGTTGCAAACCCTCACCATTGAGTGTGGTTCGTCCGGAAGTAGCGCCAATTAAAAATCCCCGTGCCTGCATATCTCCAGCAGCCCAAACTAAATCTCCAATCCGCTGAAATCCAAACATCGAGTAAAAAATATAAAATGGAATCATCTGCATTCCGGAATTGCTGTAGGCCGTCGCAGAAGCAATCCAGGAAGACATGGCGCCGTCTTCAGTAATGCCCTCCTCCAATAATTGACCGCTCTGATTCTCCTTGTAATACATTAATTGATCACGATCGACAGGTTCGTATTTTTGTCCTTCGTGAGCATAAATTCCTATTTGGCGAAACATTCCCTCCATGCCAAATGTTCTTGCTTCATCAGGCACTATGGGAACAACCCGCTGGCCGATGTTTTTATCTTTGCACAATAACGTCATTGCCTGCACAAGTGCCTGAGTTGTGGATATTTCCCGTTCTCCAGTTTCCTGTAATAATCGCTCGAAAATTGTTAATGCAGGAATGTCAAGAGAATCTCCTTTTGTTCTACGGGCGGGCAGGTGGCCACCAAGAGCAGTGCGGCACTGTTTAAGATATTCCAATTCAGGAGTATCATCAGGAGGCCTGTAAAACGACATTTGTTCCACTTCTTTATCAGAAATTGGAACCTGAAAACGATCCCTAAAACTTTTCAGATCGTCCAATTTCATTTTCTTTTGTGAATGAGTGATGTTGATTGCCTCACCAGATCCTCCCATCCCGTAACCTTTTACCGTTTTTGCGAGAATTACAGTTGGCTGTCCCGTATGACTTACTGCAGAATGGTATGCTGCGTATATTTTGTGAGGATCATGCCCACCACGGTTCAGTCTCCAAATGTCCTCATCAGACATATTAGAAACCATCTCCAGCAATTCAGGGTATTTACCAAAAAAGTGAGCTCGGGTATATGCTCCACCTTTTGCTTTAAAAGCCTGATATTCTCCGTCAATTGCTTCATCCATACGTTTACGCAGAAAACCTTCAGTGTCTTTTGCCAGCAAAGGATCCCAGTATGAACCCCAGACAACTTTTATCACATTCCAACCTGCACCACGGAAATCACCTTCAAGTTCCTGTATTATTTTTCCGTTTCCACGTACTGGACCATCTAGTCCTTGCAAATTGCAGTTAATAACAAAAATAAGATTGTCCAAATTTTCACGGGAGGCCAGGCCGATTGCTCCCAGAGATTGCGGTTCATCTGTTTCACCGTCCCCCAGGAAAGCCCATACTTTGCGTCCGGTAGTGTCTGCTAAACCGCGGTTGTGAAGGTATTTTAGGAAACGTGCCTGGTAAATTGCCATGATTGGCCCCAGTCCCATGGAAACAGTCGGAAACTGCCAAAAGTCTTTCATCAACCATGGATGAGGATATGAAGGAACACCTTTACCATCGGATTCACGACGGAAATTATCCATTTGCTCTTCCGTCAGCCTGCCCTCCACAAAGGCCCGAGCATATATTCCTGGTGCTGAATGACCCTGAAAAAATACTAAATCACCACCATGATCTTTACCTGCTGCCTGCCAAAAATGGTTAAAACCGACATCATACAGTGTAGCCGAAGAAGCAAAACTGGCGATGTGCCCTCCTAAGTCAGATGAATCCCGATTTGCACGCATGACCATTACCGCTGCATTCCAACGGATAATTGAGCGAATCTTGTGCTCCAGTTCCTGATCTCCTTTAGAACGTACTTCAAGTTCCGGTGGAATTGTATTCAGATACGGTGTATTAGCAGAATAAGGACTGCCTGCTCCGGATAAAACCGCATGGTCTGCTAATTCTCGTAAGAGGAATTGTGCCCTTTCAAAACCGTCTCTTTCAACGACTGCTTCCATAGCCTCTACCCATTCCTGGGTTTCCTGCGGATCTAAATCGTTTACTTTTTTTGAAGTCATTGTTTTACCTCAGTCAATGATGTGTTTGGATCCTACAATTTGATGATACCTTTTATTGGCAAAAAAACCATATTTGTTTCTTATATTGATTATTAGTGCTTGAAAGAAAAAAATAATATGTTGTAATAACAGTTAATTATTTTTGATTTCAGCAATGAGGATTTTAAAAAAAGCTTTCAGCAGTCAGCTAACAGTTCTTTGGCCTGATTTTTCATTCTGTTAGCAGAAAACTTAAAATTGACAACTAAATCTCTGGTTATTCAAAAACTGCTGAAGCCCTGATAAAAACTGGGGTAGATAGATTTTCGTTCAGACACTATTTAAGTTTTCACCACAATTAAATTGACGGGGAAAGTTCCTGGGAAATTTCAAGGGGTTGAACTGACTTAATTTTTTTCGACATCGGTTTTTTTCTTCTCACCGGCTTTTTCACTTTTAAATGGAGCATAAACAATGGACGGCCTTTTACTCATTTTTATCAATGTTATAGCAGAGTAGACAATGCCTTTACCTGCAGATACAGTTTTTCCTGCAGATACAGCTTTTTGGGAGCGCTTCAATGTCATTTCCATTGCCTCACGACTTACCTTCTTAGAGTATATGATATCTGGCTTAACAGGTCCAGTTATGCGCGCACGTGTTTTAGTCATCTCCAATACTCCACGACTTGATTCTTCAGAATAAAGAATGCCCGGCTTGACTGGTCCAGTTGTACGTGCTCGTGTTTTAGACATCTGCATCGCCTCGCGGCTTATTTTATCAGATTCTTCTGGATTTTCCTCCGGAGGAGTATATTTACTGACAATATTGACTTTTGTATATCGCGGCTGAAAAGGCTTTTTCACAAACCAGTGGTTATTTTTAACCATCTTAGAAGTAACCAGGCCGGTTTCCAACATTTTATTTGAAGACATTTTTGCAATACTTTTCCTGCCTTGCAAAACAGATTTTTTCAAAACATAATACTTCACTTTACGTCCCTTGTTTTTTTGTTCTAGAATACGTGCTTCCCTTTTCCTGGCCTGTAAAACAGTTTCATTTTTTACATATGATTGTATTTTGCGGCCCTGACTTTCTGCCCCTAAATTTTGTTCAAAAAACAGTCCGCCTGAAAAACAAAATAGAAAAATAATGGTGATGCCAAGAGACTTCTGCATGAACTTTGAATCAGACAAAGTTATGTCACGAATTTTTTTTCTTTCTGTTAAATTGGCACGTAATCTGTCTTTCAACATTTTCCTTAGATCTTCTCAAAAATTAGCAGTAAATTCAATCTTATTAACTCGGAAGTTTTCTTTAAAAAAAATTGTGTTGGCCTCAAACGGAATCTGGATGTATAATTGATCCTGAAATTGGAAAGAGATTTCCAGGACATTTCAGATTTGGAATTATAAAGTAAAAAATGCTAAATCAAACATCAGTCACAGAAATTACGTCAGAGGAAATACTGCAACAAATGATTCGGGAGACATTTGAAGTTCCCAAAATCGAAAAACCGGCATCTGACGAAAACTTCCCCGGAGCAGGTTTTCACAGCAAATCGAAAGGTACTCGGAGTCTAAAGAGAATTTATTAGTTCAGAGACTGGTAAATACACTAACTGCCCAACTTCAAACAATCCTTCCCGGAGCCTTCAGAATTACCTCTGAAACTGAACAATGCCTGTCTTATGCCAACTTGAGCAGTTGGTCTCCCGGACGATCTTATTTTTCTCTGTTTGAGATGAAACATTCCAACTCAGTGTGGATTTTGCATTTTAGCCGCACCGTCGGTGAGGGACTGGCTTCATTGGTTCATACAAAAAATTCTCGAAATCATGCAAATATTTTTAATGATTTACGTGAAGCAGATTCTATCACTTATCTGGAAATTGGAGAAATGCTACGCAAATTTTTTGTCAGTTTGTTAGAACTATGGCCAAAAAGCGACAAATTAAAAGTGGCCAGTTGCCGTCATATCTTACAATTGGGGTTTCTTCGTGATTCTGTTATGGATGAAGAATATATCGTATTGCCGTTTTATCTTGATAATAGAGAATGTTCAGGAAATTTTCATCTGGTATTTCCTCATCGATACCTCTTGCTTTAGTTTCCACAGAGAATCTAAGTAGAAGGATCGAAAAATGACGAATCCGGTTTTAAGTCAACTCAATATTTACCCGCTAAAATCAGCAAGTGGAATTTCTCTGGATAACGCTTTTATGGAGCAAAGAGGATTGGCACATGACCGACGTTGGATGGTAGTGGATGATTCCGGTCAATTTATGACACAAAGAACCTGCCCAAGTATGGCTTTGATAAACACAGAACTTGTCGGTCAAACGCTGACTTTGAACGCCCCGCGAATGTCCGAGTTAAGTCTGCCTTTGTTTCCCACAAAAGGCGAACCTCAAGAAGTTGAAATTTGGGGTGACCGTTGTGAGGCCTGGACTGCCAATTCCCAATCCGGATTGTGGATTAGTGAGTATTTGCGCAAAAGCTGTAAAATTGTTTTTATGCCTGATCACAGCAATCGTCCGGTGGATCCGGACTATGCGCCTGCACAAAATCAGGTTTCGTTTTCAGATGGTTTCCCTTTGCTGTTGATTTCTGAATCATCCTTAAGTGATCTTAACAACCGTCTTCCGGAATCCATAGCAATGAAACGTTTTCGTCCAAATATGGTTGTGAAAAACACGGAGCCTTATGCAGAAGATAACTGGAAAAAAATCAGAATTGGAGAATGTGAATTTCAAATAGTAAAATCATGTTCACGTTGTATACTCACTACTGTTGATCCGGAAACTGGAAAATTTTCCGGAAAAGAACCACTGCGTACACTGGCTGGCTATCGAAAACAAAACGGCAACGTACAGTTTGGTCAGAATCTGATTGCAACAATTAATGGAAAGCTGTCGGTCGGAATGCCTGTAGAGATTGTCACACAAAGTTGAACAATAGCCTGATCATCAAATCTGTGAAATTAATTCGGATTAATTTGCATCTGAAGAACTTTTTCATCGAGGGTAACAACTAATAATAAATCAGTAAACTTGTATATTGCTTACATTTATCATAGAATTACCGTTGATAAAAAAAGAAGTTTGTGTTGTTGAATCTTAGCTTGTAAACTGTGAAGACAAAAGACATAATCCGAGCTTGCTTGAAGTAAATAAAAGAATCAGCTTAAAAGGGTGTTGTCTGTTTATAGTTGTTGTGTTAACCTCAAACTAGAATTAAACCACTTTAACCCAACCGCAGGAGGTTATATGCGTTTCATAAAATTAATCACTTTATTTCTTTTTCTCTCTGCCTTTGCCTTGCAGCCGGTACTGGCCAAAAAAATTCCCCTGGGAATGCTGGTTGATATTAAGGGCAAAATTGAATACAGCAAAAAGGGGAAACGCTGGAAAAAAGTTCGGCGCAACAAGTTCGTTTATGCCAATTATCTGGTCAGGGTCAGTGCAGACAGTTCGATAAAGTTTTTGAATCAAGAAACAAACGAAACTACTCTGCTTACAGCCAATTCTAAAATCAAATTCACCAAAAAAGGATTAGAAGTACTTGAGGGAAGCCTGGGTGGAACCGATGCTGGAGGCGGCTTATTGTCAGGATTGTCAAAGCAGTTCAAAAAGACTCAGAAATATACTACTGTGCGGCGTGCTGCTAAAAAAGGAGGGATTAACCTCAAATTGGCGACAAATACCATTTCAGCAGATTTTTCTGAGCTGGCCTGGGAAACTGCCGGTGCCGATTACGCCTACCGCCTGCATTTGGGAGCAAAGGATCGCAAAACCAATACCTGGACAGATTCTGCTGTCTATGATGTTCCGGCGACAGGAGATGAGGTTGTTCGCACCAGGATAAAACCTTTCAGCAAAAAACAAAAATATTTTGTTGAAGTTCTTGATGGAAGCGGCGTTGTGGCTTACACAGCTAAAGCTGCGAACCTGAAAGTGTTATCCGGGAAGAAACTCGCAAAGTTCAAAAAGCAAAAAGACGAGTTTCAAAGTATGGATGAAAGCGGATTCCTTTATGCAGGGCTATTGAAGGATAACGGATTGCTTGTTCCTGCACTGGATCAATACGAACAGTTTTTCACGGAATTTTCTGATGACGAAGACATCAATGAACTGCGACCGTTTTTAATTGAAGTCTATTCCCGTTTACGTCTGGAGCATATCAAATCAGTTGAGTTAAAGAAGTACGAATCTGCTGAGTAACCAGCAGTTTTCCATATTTAAAAGGGGCCGCGAAGCCGGCTCTTTCTCCCAACTCAAAGCAACACTTGCGGTACCAGCTTTTTTGCTTCCGGAAAGCGTTCAGTCCATTTCCGTACTTGATTAGCGAATGCCTCTGCTTGTTCCGGTGCAGAAGCTGCAAAACGTGCCGGATCATTCAGAACTGCTTCTATTTCCTGCAAATCCAAAGGAACACGTTCATCATCTGCAAGTCGCTGCGATAAATCATTTTCACCAAGATCTCCGTTCCTCAAGGCATCCGCGATGGCAACCGCGTTTTCCTTGATCGCCTCATGCACACTTTCTCGTCCACCACCTTTGCGCACTGCTTCCATCAGCAATGTGGTAGAGGCCAAAAACGGTAGATACTGCTGCAGTTCCTGTGCAATCGCGGCTTCAAAAAATCCCATCTCGCTCAGCACAGTAAGGGCCGCTTCAAGTTGTCCGTCAGACGCGAAAAAAGCCCCGGGAAGTGCCACACGCCGAACTACTGAACACGAAACATCCCCCTCATTCCACTGATCACCGCTCAATCCGGAAAGCATCGTGCCGTAACCGTTTAGTATTTGGTGAAAACCGTTGATTCGTTCTGAAGTGCGGGCGTTCATTTTATGGGGCATTGCGGAAGAGCCAACCTGTCCCTGCTGAAATCCCTCACTGGCTAAACCCTGTCCTGCCATCAAACGCAAAGTCTTCGCAAAACTCGAAATTCCGGAACTGAGTGCAATCAACGCACGCACGGTTTCCACATCCAGGCTGCGCGGATAAACCTGACCCACCGCATTGAAAGACGTACTGCAATCTAAATGCTCCAGTACTTGTTCACAAAGCTCTTGTACCTTATTTTTATCTCCGTTCATCAAAACCAATTGATCAAGTCTTGTTCCAACAGCTCCCTGCAAGCCGCGCAAAGGATAATTTTCAATCAGGTGATCGAGCCGCCCAAGCCCGAACATTATTTCCTCTCCGAACATGGCCAGCCGTTTGCCCAAAGTTATCGGCTGTGCAGGAACATTGTGGGTGCGTCCAACGAGCATTATGTCTTTGGTGCGTAAGCTCCAATCAGCCAACTGATGCAATACCGCCACAGCTTTGCTTCTTACTAAACGCAGAGAACGGAGAATTTGCAGTTGTTCCACATTATCCGTTAAATCGCGACTGGTAAGCCCTTTGTGAATGTGCTCGTATCCGGCCAATTCACAAAAT
>OFBK01000069.1_pt1 | contig 9332 bp, 8 predicted proteins | sample 1520571 | NCBI WGS metagenome assembly OFBK01 (sample SAMEA3696448, study PRJEB22514) | metagenome | biome: water; feature: marine; material: hydrothermal vent | place: Pacific Ocean | collected 2014-08-15 | depth 1539 m | reverse complement strand
TACCTATATAGAATTAATTAGATTATGTTAATATGTAACAAAGTTCTTCCTTAAAATTTTCTTCTACTAACACGTGTTGCATTAATGTGATATGACATAATCCATATTATAACTATTACCTTATATTAGGCAATATATCTGGTAACACTTAACATATCAAAGTTATAATAATACCAGATGTTCATTTTCTATCTCACAATAAAAACTAAGCCAAATTACAGAAAATTTATATTTCTCTGGCATAAAATAACAACTAGTTTTATATATCTTGCTAGTTACAGCTGTTGTAATAAATTTACAGCCGAAGATAACATGATTATTACAATAGAAGTATTTTGTATTTTGTTTTTCTAATAGCGTAATTCACTATTTAAAAAATGAAACGAGAAATATTGTTTGAATTTCGCAATTTATTCTTATTTTCTGTCTTATTTTCATTTTTTATCAACTGTAGCAAGTACGACTACAAGTGAGTGTATACTATCTATTTTGTATCAATTGGCTTATATTAACTGATGATGACCCTAATAAATATTCAGTCATTCTCATTTCTTCAATCATTCACTTACTAACACACACGAGCAAGCTCGCAGACACACACGCGGGCGCACACACACGTCTGCCCCACAAACAATTGACCATATTGCAAGGGAATCTGGAAGATGCCGTCCAAACTGCATTTGCAAAAGATGCCGGACAACGTCTGCGTGAATTACTGGTCCAACTGATGATCCTATCACTCCAACATTGGGAAGAAAACTCTGGAACCACAAAAATCGAACTTGCCGAACAAAGCGGAATTTGGAAGGTACATCTAGACAAGGGCTACTTCCGTTTACGAACTTTTGACCGCTACCTCAGCGTTCCCAGTGTTCCTAAAAAACCACGCTGGAAAGATGTCACCCGAACCGCACGGTATGTCCTTGCTTCTGGTGAATCTTCAGTTTCCGATCAGTTACGTTTAACACTAAAGGAATTTCAAAAGCACCTTTTACAAGCTGCCAGTTGAACCATATTTTTTGTCTTTTTCCTACCTTACCGCTCGTCTTTAAGTAAAAATAATAAAAATAAAATCTTTTTTTATATCTTTTAACTCATTGATTATATGAGTAATAGATACAAGTTTTTACCGATTTTTCCAGAAATACTTCTTGACACAAATTCAAATAATGCAGTAAAACTGTCAGACAAAATAATGAAACAAATTTTCATTTCAATTAGTACATTTATGTGGAGGATTAAGCGAGCTAATATTGGACACGCTCTACGATTATCTTCTCTGCTGTTTTTGTTTTGGATGTCCACTGCAACAGTGTTAGCAGTTTCACCTCCTTCACCTAGCAAAATTTATAGTTTGGCTTTTTTTGCGCCACGTGGAGAAGGAGATCCGTTTTGGGGACTGTTCATCGGTTTTATGCAAAAAGCTGCAGACGATTTCGGTGCGGAATTGAGGGTACATTATGCAGATGGAAACCGCGAAAAAATGCGCCAGCAAATTGCAAGAGAAGCAACATCAAAAAATCGCGCAGATGTTTTGGTTTTTCCTAATTTCAAAAAAGGTGGTGAAAATTTTTTGAAAATAATTGAAGAAAATCAGGTCCCTGCCTTTGTGGTCAATTCTGGATTCACCGAAGATGAACAAGTTGGTCTGCCCCGTGAAAAATACAAGTTCTGGATTGGGGAACTGCTTCCGGCTGAGCAAGATGTAGGTGCTCTGTTAGCCGAGAAGTTGATTGAGGAGGGTTTGCGAAGTCAATTGGCATCAAACAAACTCCCTCTGGAAATGATTGGCATCACAGGAATTGTCTCTGATTACGCTGCAATTCAGCGTACCAAAGGTTTGCAGCAAATTGTGAAAAACTATCCTGAAATTCGCTTGCGTCAAATAGTTCCTGCAAATTGGAGTGAGGACGATGCCGCTAAAAGTTTTTCGATGTTAAAGCGACGTTATCCGAATGTAACACTGATTTGGAGTGCTAGTGATGTTATGGCACAAGGGGTTATACGCAGCGGAAAGATACTTGGACTAGTTTCCGGAAAAGACTTTTTAGTTGGCGGAATTGACTGGGCTCAAGCCGGTTTGCAATCAGTGCGTAAAGGAGACCAGCATGTCAGCATTGGTGGACATTTTATGGAAGGCGGCTGGGCAGTCGTGCTGATTTATGATTATTTAAAGGGGAGTGATTTTGCAGAGTTGAATCTTAGTTGGCGCTCAAGCATGGCTAGTGTGATAGCTCCAGAATGGCAGAAGCAAAAAAAACGTAGAGAAAGTATAAAACCTGAATTTATTGATTTTAAGCGCTATTCTCGTTTTTTAAATCCAGAAAATTCGTCTTATGATTTCGGTTTGAAATCACTGATTGCGGAAAAATAAGAATAACGTCAGAACTTGCGGCTCGTTATTAGCCGGAAGAAGCAGATGTCGATGGTCGGTATCTGTTCATCACATGGAAACCATTAATTGTGATGGTTTTCATTTATGTTAAACTTGTTATGGAGAAAAAAATGTATAAACAAGTATTAATGTCAGCCTCCGCCTTTCTTTTTGCCATGGGTGTTACATTAAGCCCTGCGATGGCCGGTGGAGAAGCAGAAGTTCTGCATTGGTGGACTTCTGGAGGTGAAGCAAAAGCATTGCAGGTCCTTAAGGACGATTTTGCTAAAAAAGGTGGCACTTGGAAAGACATGCCTGTTGCAGGAGGTGGCGGAGATGCCGCAAATGTTACTCTTAAGGCAAGAATAGTTGCAGGAGATCCTCCTACAGCCTCACAAATAAAAGGGCCTACTATTCAGGAATATGATGATGAAGGAGTAGTAGCTCCTTATCACATACATGAGGTGGCTACTGCTGAAAACTGGGACTCATTATTAAGCTCTCAGGTAGCAAATCACATGAAGTGTGATGGGTTCACCAAGTATTGCGCTGCTCCTGTAAACATCCATCGCATTGACTGGTTCTGGGCTAACAAAAAGGTTCTAGATGCCCATGGGCTAAAAATGCCAACTTCTTGGGATGAATTTAATGCTGCTGCAAGCAAGTTACAATCAGCAGGAATAATTCCTTTTGCTCATGGAGGTCAGCCATGGCAGGATGCTACAGTATTTGAGGCAGTAATGCTTGGAATAGGAGGGAATGAATTTTACCAAAAAGCCATAGTCGAATTAGATATGGATGCTTTAGGTGGTTCAACAATGGTAAAGGTTTTCGACCAAATGCGTAAACTTCAAGGTTTCACCGACAAAGGCATGCCGGGACGCGACTGGAACGTAGCAACAGGGATGGTCATGAGCGGTAAAGCTGCATTCCAGATTATGGGTGACTGGGCTAAAGGGGAATTTTCCAATGCTGGTTTGAAACCCGGAATCGACTTCTACTGTCTGCCTACTCCCTCAAACCATGGCTATCTCTATAATGTTGACAGCTTCATTTTTTACGGGATGAAAGGTAAGAGCAAAGTCGATGGTCAGAAAATGCTTGCTAGTTCTATAATGGGAAAGAACTTCCAGAAAATTTTTAATATTTATAAGGGTTCTATACCTGCTCGGCTTGACGTCCCCATGGACGAATTCGACATGTGTGCCAAGGGATCTGCTTCAGATCTGAAGTACGCCGCTATGACAGGTGGCTTGCTACCGAGCTTTGCTCATGGAATGGCGCTCCGTAACGCCCAAAAGGGAGCAATCCAGGACGTTGTCACAGAGCATTTCAATTCCAACATGTCTTCTCATGAAGCGGCCAGAAACCTGGTAGAAGCAGTGAAGGCATCCTTGTAAATTTGGATTCCTAATAACTACCTTTAATGGGAATCTTTTAATCGCACCCTCCCAAACCTTCAGGTTTGATCTCTCCGGAGGGTGCGTTTCTATTTGTTCGAAAGACAGAGAATTAATCAAAATTTTTATGTTATACTGGCTACAGAAAAACCTTCCAAAAATTGTTATCTCGCCTTCATTTGCAGTTATTCTGTGGTTTGTCTACGGTTTCGTCCTCTGGACTTTTTATATTTCGCTCACAAAGTCAAAGATGTTACCTCGATACGAATTCTGGGGGATAGACCAGTACTTCCGTCTCTGGTCTAATCCGCGTTGGTACATTGCAGTGGAGAACCTGCTGATTTTTACCGTCCTCTTCGTTGTCATTTGTTTACTGATTGGGATAATACTTTCAATTTTACTGGATCAAAAGATCCGGGCAGAAGGTTTTTTAAGGACAGTCTACCTTTACCCAATGGCACTCTCCTTTATAGTAACAGGAACTGCATGGAAGTGGATGCTTAACCCAACTATGGGCATTGAAAAGCTCTTCACGGACTGGGGATTCACAGACTTTACTTTTGACTGGCTTGTAAACCGTGACATGTCGATTTACACTATCGTGATTGCAGCTGTCTGGCAGTCCTCAGGATTCGTAATGGCCCTCTTTCTGGCCGGACTTCGTTCAATTGACGATGAAATAGTCAAGGCGGCTAAAATCGATGGAGCCAGTCTCTACAGTATTTACATCACCATCATACTTCCAATGATGCGCCCCGTTTTCATGAGTTCCATTGTAATTCTGCTTCATATCTCGATAAAGAGTTATGACCTGGTGATCGCATTGACTGCGGGAGGTCCCGGTATATCTTCTGACATGCCCGCGGTCTTCATGACTCAAATGGCTTTTCATCGTAGTGAAATTGGACTGGCTTCAGCAAGTGCAGTAATGATGTTCCTCACCGTACTGGCTATTGTTGTACCTTACCTGTATTCAGAACTGAGGAGGCAGGATGCAAACGCTTGATTTTCAAAAAATGGCAAACATTGAACGTTCCGCTTCCCGTAAACGGACCTTTTATCGCTGGCTCCTTTTTATAACGCTCGGAATCTTCGCCTTATACTATCTTGCACCACTTTATGTGATGATTATCACTTCGCTAAAGAGCATGGAAGAAATAAGGCAAGGTAACCTCATGACTTTACCCGGAGAGATAATATTCGATTCATGGAAGACCGCATGGAGTGGTCGCGATGGAATTGATGCCGGCAACGTCTTTCTTCGCCCCTTCTTCTGGAACTCAATAAAAATGGTAGTACCTGCAGTCGCGATTTCAGCTTTCTTTGGTGCATTGAATGGTTATGCTCTTACCAAGTGGCGTTTTAGAGGCGACAACCTCGTGTTCCTATTGTTCCTCTTCGGTTGTTTTATTCCCTATCAGGCAATCCTGCTGCCAATGGCCAGAACCCTAGGTGTTTTAGGGATCTCAAATTCTATCACCGGACTGGTAGTCGTACATTCGATTTACGGTTTGAGTTTCACTACCCTATTCTTCCGTAATTACTACGTTTCGATTCCCGACGAAATGATAAAGGCTGCCAGGATTGATGGTGCAGGTTTTTTCAAAATTTTCTTCAAGGTTCTGCTACCAATTTCTGCGCCAATCATAGTCGTTACAGTGATATGGCAATTTACAAATATTTGGAACGATTTTCTCTTTGGTTCTACTTTCTCCTTTGGTGAAGCAGCCCCGATACAGGTAGCACTCAACAATATGGTTCTCACCAGTACCAGCGTCAAAGAATACAACGTGGACATGGCTGCAGCATTCATCGCGGGAATCCCAACCCTGCTCGTTTATGTTCTGGCTGGAAAATACTTCATCCGTGGACTCACTGCAGGTTCAGTTAAAGGCTAAGAATGACAATATTTAAAGTCAGCAAGCTTATCAATATTTAAGGAAAAAATGGCAACTTTGAAAGTCAGTAATCTGACCAAGAATTTCGGTAACACACAGGTACTCAAGCAAATAAATCTAGAGGTAATTGATGGTGAATTTATCGTCCTGCTCGGACCTTCAGGCTGTGGAAAATCAACACTGCTCAATATCATAGCAGGACTCGAAATTGTGGACGAGGGCGAGATTCTGATTGATGAATATGTGGTTAACCGTGTTGAACCGAAAGATCGTAATATTGCCATGGTCTTCCAGTCATATGCCCTATATCCAGCCATGACAGTCCGAGACAATGTTATTTTCGGACTGAAACAGCGTAAAGTGTCTAAAGAGCATATAGAAAAATCGCTCAAGCATTTTTCACAAATGCTGCAGATTGACCAACTCTTAGACCGCAAACCAGCACAACTTTCCGGAGGGCAGCGACAGCGTGTCGCAATGGGACGGGCACTGGTGCGTGAACCTCAAATTTTTCTCTTCGATGAGCCACTGTCAAATCTTGATGCTAAACTTCGCGTAGAAATGCGTCACGAAATCAACAAACTGCACGAACAGTTGGGAACGACGATGATTTACGTGACTCACGATCAAGTCGAAGCCATGAGCCTTGCTACTCGAATAGCAGTGATGAACGAAGGTATCATCCAGCAGATTGGAACTCCTCAGGAAATTTATGAGAAACCTAACAGCGTTTTTGTTGCGGACTTTATTGGTTCTCCTGCAATAAACCTGATTCAGGGTACATTTTCGAAAGATGGAACTGCACCCAATTTCATTCCCGAACAGCAAAAGGACAATTTTAAAATTTCTCTCAGCGGTTATTCTTTTGATTCAGAACCAAAAGATGGACAGGAAATCATTTTTGGTTTTCGGCCGGAACATATCAATCTTCCGGATGCTTCTCTAAAGTCTCAATTGCCGGTTGAACTCAAGCCTTCACTGATAGAACTTACGGGATATGAAAAAGAAGTTAGCTTTGAATTTTATGGAAACGAAATCACCGGAAGGCTTCCACGCCATATTGATACTGAACTAGGCAAGCCCATCTCACTCAGCCTAGACCTGTCAGAAATATCCATTTTTGACCGCTCAAGCACCATGCGTATTTGACATCACTGAAAACTGTAGCAAAATTACGCTGAGCCTCAACATTTACCATTCCGTATACTTTGATCCTCAGATAGGAATACGCATTCTTTAAGCTTGGTTTTACATGAGTATCGACACAACTAACATTCCTGAGCAGATTATCGCACTGAAACGTCGTATTCATGAACAATGCCCGAACATAACGGAACACTTCAGGGAGCTAGAGACCATACTTGCAGAAGAAATTGATTCCATTGAATCCGCCAGCAAACGCGGTGAATCCGTTATTCCTGAAATAGCTTTCTCAGACATTGTCGCAAACCAAGTTGATGATACTACGATTAAGGCTGTCAAACGCCGGGGAGCCGTGGTGGTTCGCGGTGTTTTTACTAAAAAAAAGGCATCATGGTGGTATGAAGAACTTGAAAGATATCTTGAAACCAATGGGTATTTCGAGCAAGATGACCCAGAACTGGATCACTATTTCAGCGATCTGAAGGCAGACCGGCCTCAAATATGTGCAGTGTACTGGTCAAAACCTCAGGTGGAAGCAAGGCAAAGTCCGAATCTGGCTCAAACAAGGTCTTTTCTGAATCGGCTATGGAATTATCAGGAAAACGGCACCCAGTATTTTGATCCGGATCGTGAATGCACCTATGTGGACCGTGTACGAATGAGGCAACCCGGTGATACATCACTGGGACTTTCACCTCACATTGACGGCGGATCCATCGAACGCTGGCTGGGAGACAACTATCAGCAGGCGTACCGCTCATTGTTCAGTAGCAATTGGAAGAGTTACAATCCTTTTAATGGAGCGTTCCGACCGGAGGTGGAAGGAATTGACTCTCCTGCAGTATGCCGGGCATTTCGGACCTGGCAGGGCTGGACTGCACTCACTAAACAGGGTCCGGGAGACGGAACCCTGCAGCTTATTCCCACCACTCTCAGCATTGACTATGTTATGCTGCGCCCGTTTCAGGAGGATGTACCGGAAGATATGCTTTGTGGAGCAGTCGAAGGTCGTGCGCAAGCCATTACCGATGAGTGGCATTCTCTTCTCCTGCGTGGACTGGTTTCGATCCCCAAAGTAAATCCGGGCGATACGGTATGGTGGCACCCGGATGTGGTCCATGCTGTGGAACACGAACATCAGGGTTCCAATGTAAGCAGTGTACTCTACATCGGCTCTGCGCCGTGGTGTGACAGGAACGTGCGTTACCTGGAACGCCAGACGCAACCGTTTCTGGAAGGACGAAGCGCTCCTGATTTTGCTCCGGAAAATTATGAGCTTGCCTATACAAACCGTGCCTCACTGGAGGACTTGACCGAATTAGGTAGGCGGCAAATGGGCTTTGACAAGGCAAGTTAGGGCTTGCATTGAAGAAAAATAAAACTTAGAATCTACTTAAGTTTCAGATCAGCAGAAGTCTCCATTTTAGTAATTCAGACTTTCCTCAAAATTAAATTTAAAAAAAATACATGGGTACATTCAATTATCCACATTATCCAGATTTGAAAGATCGAACGGTTCTGATCACTGGAGGAGGATCAGGAATTGGTGCAGCTTTCGTTGAGGCCTTTGTAGGACAGGAGAGTCAGGTGGCTTTTTTTGATATTCAGGAAGAAGCCTCTTTAGAACTTGTCCGGAAACTGGCGACCGTAAATCAAGAGCCGATTTTTGTGAAATGCGACGTGACAGACATCAATGCCTTGAAAAAAGCAGTGGCAGAAGTAGAAAATAAACTGGGAGCAGTCCGGGTACTAATCAACAACGCAGCCAGCGATGAGCGGCATGAACCGGAAGATGTCACACCAGAATACTGGGAACAGCGTTTGCGCGTGAATTTCAATCACCATTTCTTTACAGCACAGGCCGTTAAGCCTGCAATGGCCAGGGCCGGAGGAGGGGCTATTATCAACATGGGTTCTATCAGCTGGCACATGGCGATGGAATTTATGCCGGCTTATACATCCTCCAAAGCTGCCATCGAAGGCCTTACACAAAGTCTCGCCCGTGCCTATGGGAAGGAACATATCCGCGTGAACTGTATCATTCCCGGACAGGTATGGACCCCCAGACAGATCCGGGATCATTTGACTCCGGAATACGAGCAATTCATGAACGAGAAACAGTGTCTGCCGGGCAAGATTCTTCCGGAAGACATTGCACAACTGGCCCTGTTTCTCGCTTCCGACGCAGGCCGTATGTGCACACGCCGGAATTATTACATGGATGCTGGTATCGGAGCGTAACTATGAATCAAATTGATCTGCACAAGCGCTGTGCCGTTGTAACAGGAGGAGCCCAGGGAATAGGTCTGGCGATTGCCGAACGATTTCTTGCTTCAGGCGCGTCAGTCTGTCTTTGGGACTGCGACGAATCACTGCTCAAGAAAACTGCGGATGCTCTTGCATCAAAGGGTACAGTGAAACCTGTGGTAATGGATGTTACTGACTTGAACTCTGTCAGGAATGCCGCTCAAAAAACTGAAGAATTATTGGGCGGTATAGATATCCTGGTCTGTAATG
>OFBK01000067.1_pt1 | contig 9453 bp, 10 predicted proteins | sample 1520571 | NCBI WGS metagenome assembly OFBK01 (sample SAMEA3696448, study PRJEB22514) | metagenome | biome: water; feature: marine; material: hydrothermal vent | place: Pacific Ocean | collected 2014-08-15 | depth 1539 m | reverse complement strand
TTCAGGAACTGTTGAGTAATTCGTAGTCCTTCTTTGTGTTCAAATTAAAAGATATTCTCTTGTCATCTAAAATTATGTAATTTTCTTTAATTGGATCCAAATTTTGGATTTTATCAGCATTAATAATAGAAATTCCAGTATGTACACAATCAATATCACCAGAATTGATCAACAAGTTAGATTCCAAACCTAAGGAATTCAAAAATTTCTTAGACACCAGAAAACTAGTCCAAACATTTTTTGAATTAAATTTTTCAGTCATGATTTGAATAATTTCTTCGTCTAATAGTGGTAAATCTCCAGAAGTAACAAACACAGATCCGCTCATCTTTTGTAGTAGAAAATTTAGGTCGTTAACATATCCATTTCCTGGTGTGGATAAAGTTTCGATTCTATTTTGTTCCAACACGTGTTTTGTATCAGGTGAGTTTGGGCTCGTTGCAACAATAACTTGGGAAAAACAATGAGAATTTTTTAATGCGTCAATTACATGAAAGATTACTGGTTTTTTGTATTCAAGTAACAATTTTTCATTAGAAATATCCATCCTAGTTCCCTTGCCTCCTGCCATGACAAGTCCAATCATAATGATACAAAGATTAACAGGGATGAAAGTCTTGTAAGCTCATTAGTTGCACCTAGAACATCTCCAGTAATTCCACCAAAACTTCTAGTAGAAAGACCAATCAAAAACAATGTCACTCCGATTGATGCACCAAAAAGTATCAATCCTACAGTTCCACCTATCACAACAAGTGGAATAATTGTAATAACGCCAGCAACCGCTAGTCTTCTTTTATCTTTCATAATTTGCATGAATGGTGAATTAGATCCTACTGCAGCAGAATTACCAATGCCGGCCATTAATACCATTGAGAACTTTGCTAAAATCTCACTAAGTAAGATAGCTTTGAACAAATCGTAACCACTTGTTAACGATAAAGCTATGATTGCACCAACTACATACAATACAACAGAAACAATACCTGCTGAACCGGTTGAAAGGTCTTTCATTGCTTTGCATTTTTTCTCTTTTGTCCCTCTGGTCATAAGACCGTCAGCAAAATCTGCCAACCCATCAGTGTGATGTATTCCTGTGATGATAGCAAGTGATGCAACAACCAGTAGTGAAACAATTAATGGTTCTAGGAAAAATGAAAGTCCAAATCCAATCGAGCCAATTAATAATCCTATTGCAATTCCAATGATAGGAAAAATGTGCATGTATCTTGCTACAGTTTCCAGATTAGTGTTGTTAGAAGGAATTATTGTAAGAAACGAAAAAACTGAACTGATTTCTTTAAGCATGTATCCACCATCCTAAAAATGAGAGAGTTACGATTATTGGAACAGTGATTATGCCACAGAATAAAATTGACGAAACTTTCATCAATGTAACTGCCGATATAATGTGAGATTTTGTAAATTCTATACTGCCATTGCCAATTGTATAGCAATTCATTTTTTCTAATTTAGTTCCCAACGCACCAGCCAGAGCAGCCATTGGGAATCCTGCATTAGAACTTTCTAGTTTTCTGCTGTCACGTCTCATAATGTATAGTGATTCCTTCCAATTATAGCCCAAAATTAATGCGCCTAAGATCATTACTAATCCAGTTAGTCTAGATGGAGCATAGTTCAGTACAGTATCACACTTGGCTCCAAACCAACCCACATTCTTGAACAAGGTTGTCTTGTAGCCAATCATAGAGTCTACAGTGTTTATTGCTCTGTAAACAAATGCACCTGGAAGACCAAAAATAGCATAATAGAATAACGGACCAGTAATTCCATCAACCGTATTTTCGCTTACACTCTCCAAAACGCCAGACAAAATATGATTTTTATCTAAATTCTTGGTATCTCTCTTTACAATCATAGAGAGATGATTTCGAGCAGAACCTAAATCCCCTTTCTCAACCGCATCAACTACCGCCAAGGCATGTTTTTGCATTCCTCTAATAGCAATAGTTGTTTTTAGTAAGATTGAACCGACAGCTATCGACACAATCAATGAGACAATATCAATAGTGAGTAAACTAATTCCAATATCCAAAACAACAAGCACTGTGCAGACAGTTACTACAATTACACTAACAAGCAAGATGCCACCAATCAATTCCTTTCTTACCGAGTTGCTTTTTGTAAAAGGAACAAGTGATGCTATTAGTTTTCCAATCCAAGCAGTTGGATGATATTTGGTTTTTGGATCACCTACTAAAAAATCCAATAAAAGAGCAAACGCAACTATGACTACACTTTCAAGTATCATTACAGTAGTTTTTCAATTGCTCTGATATTAAGACTTGACTTGACAACCTTGCTTAACTTCTCAATTTCAGAATCGATCTTTTTTAGGTTCTTACTATTGAGTGCAAGCTGCTTTGAATTTGAAGTTATAGAATCCTCCTCGGGAAGCAGAAATTTGGTCAGTGGAATGGTCCCAAAAACGGGCTTTCCTGTGTTTTGTTTTAGCTTTCTAAATCCAGGTTTAAGAATATTCAAGTCTCCACGAAATTTGTTAAAAACAAAACCTTTGATCATTCTTTGGTATTTTTTTTCTAATAATGATAGGGTACCAACAATGCTTCCAAAAGATCCACCTCTCTCAATATCCGTGATTAAAATTACGGGCGATTTTGTTTTCTCGGCAAGTTTCATGTTTGCAATATCATATTGAGTAAGATTGATCTCGGCAGGAGACCCAGCGCCCTCAATGATAATCAAATCATGATTTTTTTCTAAAGCATGAAACGAACTCAAAACTGTTTTCATTCCATTTTTTTGAACAAACTTCCTGTAATAGTCATCAGCATGCATTTTTTTATAGAATTTTCCTCTTAGGAAAATGGAGCTTCTATAATCACCTAGAGGTTTTAGCAAAATTGGATTCAAATCTGGTGATATTTCAATACGTGATGCGAGAGCTTGAACTGCCTGAGCACGAGAAATTTCAAAATCTTTTCCTTTGTAGGCGTAGTTTGACATGTTTTGCGCCTTGAACGGTGCTACAGAGAATCCCTTTTCCAGAAAAATTCTGCAGAGTGCAGTAACAAGTGTTGTTTTACCTGCACTGGATGCGGTTCCCTGAACCATTAGCGTTTTTGAGATGCTAAATCACCTTCAATGCCTTTAGCAGTTTTATGTTCTCTTTTCTAGTTTTTACTGCAATTCTAATGTAATTCTGGTTTAATCCACGAAATGTGCTACAGTCTCTAATCAGAATTTTTTGTTTGAGAAGTTTCTTTTGCAAAAGTTTTGATTTAATTTTTGTCTTGACTAGAAGAAAGTTTGTTGCTGAAGTATAGCAAGCAAATTTTTTCGATTTTGCTAAATTTGAGGATATGAAATTTTTCTCCTTTTTGATTAATTTACATGTTTTATCTAAAAATGGATGATAACATATTGCTGCACTTGCTGCACGCTGTGCTAGATTGCTTACATTCCAAGGAATCTTGATTTTTTGTAGTGGTTCTATAATTTGTGGACTGCCTACTCCATAGCCAATTCTAATTCCTGCTAAACCAAAAGATTTTGTGAGTGAACGTAAAATGAACAAATTCTCGAAATTCTTGATATGCTTTATTACGGATTCATCATTTCCTGGTACAAGTTCAATAAATGTCTCATCTACAAATACAATTGTTGATTTCTTCTTTGCCGCTGCGATAATTTTTAGTATTTCATTCTTCGGGATTAAAATACCAGTGGGATTATTTGGATTGCAAATAAAAACACAGCCATTTCTGGGAATTTTCATGATAAATTTTTGTAAATTTCTCGAAAGATCCATAGTTTTAAAAAATGATATTTTACAGTCACAAAGTTTTGCAGAAACTTCATACTCACTAAAAGTTGGTATTGGAATCAAAACACGCGTCTTTTTATTTAGAAAAGTTTTGCAGAAATTGTAAATTATTTCTGTTGCGCCATTCCCAACAACAATCTGCTTTTTTGGAACACCGGTAAACCACGCCAAGTTTGCACGTAAATCCGTAGAATTTGGATCAGGATACTCTGAAATTGAATCCAAATGTTTTTTCAAATAGCGTCTTACGCCTGGATGGCATCCTAATGGGTTTACATTTGAACTGAAATCAATCACATTAACATCAGGATTTTTTGTGCCATATTTGCCTCCGTGTGAGGCTGGGATGTGTGACTGTGCTGATTTGTTTGGATGAATTTTCACATTATAGATAATTAATTGCCAATATAGTGTGTTTTGGTTATTGCTAACGATTATTAATTGAAAACTTGAAAATGACTCAATGAAAAAGAAAGTAGCGATAATTGGAGTCACTGGAGCGGTAGGACAAGAATTTGTGCTATCTCTAGAGGATCACCCATGGTTCGAAGTTACACAAATTGCAGCTTCAGAAAGATCTGCAGGAAAAAACTACGTTGATGCAATTAGAGATCCAGACAGTGGAATTATCAAATGGGAAGTGGGTGGAGAAATCCCGGAATACATCAAAGGAATGACTGTAAAAAAAATTGACGAGATTAATGTTGCGGAGTTAGACTTGGTATTTTCTGCTGTTGAATCTAACGCTGCAAGAGATATTGAAACAAAATTTGCAAAGGATATACCTGTAATTTCAACTTCTTCTGCGTATAGATATGAGGATGATGTGCCAATTCTAATTCCAGGAATAAACGATGAGCAAGCTGAGTTGTTAGAAGTACAAAAAAAGAACAGAGGTTGGAAAGGATGGGTAGCTCCTCTGCCTAATTGTACCACAACTGGATTAGCAATTACTATGAAACCACTTTATGAGAAATATGGAGCAAAAAAAGTCATGATGACTTCGATGCAAGCTATTTCAGGTGCTGGTAGATCACCAGGCGTTTCGGCTATGGATGTTATAGATAACATTATTCCTTACATACCAAAGGAAGAAAACAAAGTTAGGATTGAGACAAAAAAAATACTTGGAAAATTAAAAGATGGTAAAATAGAACCAGCCGACATACGTGTTAGTTGTACTTGTACAAGAGTGCCGGTAATTGATGGTCATACTGAATCTGTATTTGTTGAAACTGAAAAAGAGGTTGATCCTAAAAATGCAAAGGAAACATATGAACAATACAATAAGGAAATTAGTGTTGCAGGTCTTCCATCAGCGCCAAAAGATTACTATGTAGTGCATGAGGATCCAACAAGACCGCAGCCAAGAATTGAAAGACAAGTGGGTGGCGGAATGACGACAACAATTGGAAGATTAGAAAAAGAGGAGTTGTTTGATCATGGATTGAAGTACATGTTATTCTCACACAACAAGAAGATGGGATCTGCCAAAGGTGCTGTTCTCCTAGCTGAGATGCTATACAAAAAAGATAAGATTTAAAGAAAAAAATTATAAAAATTTCAATAATAGCTTTATTAATCCGAAAAATATGTAATGTCTCAGGTGTTTTAAACGGCAAAAGTGGATAAAATAGATCAAAAGATTTTATCAGAGCTTAGTAAGGATTCATCAATCTCAATTCCAAAACTTTCTGAAAAAATTAACGCCAACTCTTCAGTAGTTTATAGCAGGATAAAGCGATTAATTAAAAAAAAACTCATTGAGCGATTTACAATTGAGATTAACAATAAGGAATTAGGATTTGGTGTAAAGTCAATAACAGGAATTAACATGGATTCAAAGCAACGAGATAATGTTATTCAAGAATTATTCAAGATCCCAGGTGTGAGAGAGGTTGCGGAAGTGACCGGTAGGTTTGACATACTGGTAACAATGTATGCCGAAAACCTGAATGATATGTATAAGATTGTTTCAGATAATATTGGTAAAATTCAAGGAATTATAGGCTCTGAGAGTTTTATAGAAATGAAGACGCGAACAAAACAAATGCCCTATATGTTAGAATAGTGATGCAGATCTGAGAATAGAGTGATGATTAATGCAAACTTTTAACACAAAATCAAATATCGCTGTATACTACGAGCTGACAAAACCAAAGATCTGGTACCTTCTTGTGTTTACTGCCTTTGGTGCAGCCATTACCGCTTCAAATGTTTTCAACGTTCCAATTTCTCTTGAAACATGGGCATTACTCCTTGGAGGAGTAGCTGCCGGTTCTGCTGCTGCGAATACGTTGACAAATTATCATGACAGAGACATTGATGCAATAATGGAGAGAACAAAAGGTAGGCCCATCCCAAGTAGACGAATTTATCCTGCAGAAAAGGCTAGGAATTTTGGACTTGTGCTTGCTGCAATATCATTAGCATGTGCTTTTGGCATATGTTTTACCGCATCATTTTGGCAAGGCATCTTAGCTGGTTCCTTTATGGCGTTTGGATTAGTAGATAATATTTTGGTGTATAGTTATGGCCTAAAACGTAAAAGTAGAACAAATATTGTTTTGGGAGGATTCTCAGGCGGTGCACCAGCAATGATTGGCTATGTTGCTGTGACTACAACTGGTCTTTGGGACTTTGGTCTTGTTATAGCTGGATTAGTCTTTGTTTGGATTCCAATGCATATTTGGGCATTAACTTTACACTTTAAGGATGATTACAAAAAAGTAAACGTTCCAATGTTAACTGCGGTTCAATCGGAAAAAACGTCTGCTAGAATAATTGCCGGCACTACACTAATGATGGTACTCTTCAGCGTAGTTCCATTTTTCCTAACACATGAAAATGGAGAGTCACTGATGCATGAAGTTTATTTGTATACTGCAATCGCATCGGGAGTTTTAATGGTAATTCTTAGTTTCTGGGTTGTTGCAAAACCAAGCGAAAAGGCTTCATGGGTTTTGTTCAAGTTTTCAAGCCCATATTTGGCTGTACTTTTCATCGCACTAATGGTGGATTCTGTTCTTTAGTTTGGTCAAAGAGGGCTATTCATGGAAATAATGGGTAGGGCTGTTAAGCTTTAACCTGCATTCCCCTTTGCGACTTGACGATGTACTTGTCTCTTATTCGTACACTAACCAACTCAATTATCAAGACGGTTGCAAGAACAACTAACATGAAAACTGCAGCCTTTCCATACTCAAAGAACTTGATGTAGTTAATGATGTAAAATCCAATTCCGCCTGCACCTACAAGACCAAGAATGCTTGTCTGCCTAATGTTATAATCAAAAATATACAAAATCTGGCTGAGCAGATGCGATGCAGATTCTGGTAGTACAACAAATCTGATCAGCTGTAGTTTGGAAACTCCAATAGCACCCACTGCATCCATAGGATCAGCATCGATGGCTTCGATGGCTTCGTATTGCAGCTTTGCGATAAATCCAACCGTATACATGATGATTGCTAGCACTCCTGCAAATGGACCAAGACCAACTATAATCACAAACAAAATTGCCCAAAGTATTGAAGGAAAAGTACGGATAGCGGCAAGCAGTGCACGAATTGGTACGTAGACAAATTTGTTGTTCAAATTTCTGGCAGCTAGCAGGCTTAGTGGAAGTGCAATTGCAACACCCACAACGGTTCCAATGAATGCCATCTCAATTGTTTCTAACATTGACCAGAATGCAGTTACAAAAAGTGAGGAATCTACTTCGGTAATCTCTTGTAGCATAATTCCAATGTTTGGCAATCCCTCTACAAAGTCTCTGGGGTCTGCATCTACATTGGCAGACATGACTACAACACCTGCAATAATTAGACCAATGATTAGATTATTCTTTTGATTCATTGCTAAACATCTCCAAAATCTCTCTTTGCGTGAAATTTCCTGACTGAAAGTCGACAATTCTGTCTCCCTCAACTCCAATCTCAAGAATCTTTTCACCTTCCTTGATCACTGCTACTCTGTCAGCATACTCTAACGCAAGTTGAAGGTCATGATGAACCATTATTGCAGTAAGTTTCATTGTTGCTTGTGCTTCTGCCAAGACATCCATGATCTCTCGTGCTGTCACATGATCCAGCTCAGATACAATTTCATCGGCAAGAATAATCTCTGGTTTTTGAACAAGAGCCCTTGCTATTGCAACCCTTCTCTTTTCTCCTCCACTGAGCATGTAGACCTTTCTCTCAGCTTTCCCCTGAAGACCAACTTGCTTTAGAATTTTTTTGGCATTGTCAATCTCCAAATCAGAAAATCTTTTGAAAAATGAATTAAATCCTCCAACACGTGGAAGTGCCCCAATCAAAATATTCTCAAGTACTGTAGAATTTTTTATCAAGCCAAGATTTTGTGGAATGTAGCCAATTTTGTGCATAAATGGCTTGAATTTTTTATCAGAGGTGTTGGGAATTTTATAATCAACCATGATTTTTCCCTTGCTTGGGTTCATCATGCCATTTATCAGCTTCAATAAGGTAGATTTTCCCGAACCTGATTGCCCAACGATCGCATAGTTGGATCCTCTAGTAATTGACATCTGAATATTTTTTAACACATAATTCTTCGAGTCGTATGATGCAGAAATATTATTCATCTGAACAATTGACAGTGTTGATATTGATGGAGGTGAGGAATCTTTTTGTTGTTGCATATCAGTAGTTTAATCAGTTATTTTGGAAGATCGTAATTCTTCTTATCAAAAGTTGCTTTTTCGATTCCAGGTAATAGATCTAGATATTGTCCAAAGTTACCAATATGCATTTCAGCAGTTGTTGGTAACAATGCATCTGCACCATAAACATCCTTTAGAATTTGGTTATAATCTTGATGATTCAGTTTCACCATAGAGTTCACTAAATGTTGTTTTGTCTTATCTGAAAGATTATCTGATACAACAAAGACATGAGATGGTACTAGACCAAGCGTCTCAACTTTTTTGAGTTGAGCTTGCTGTTCTGGAGTCAAGTATTTTCCTGGAGCAATGTCAGAACCAAATGCCATTTCAACTGAGCCATTTAGAAGCAATTCAAGTGCTGCTTTGTATCCTCCACCAAAGGCGTGATATTCAAATGAATCATCTAATGCTTTCTTTAATGCTACAATGTCGTCTCCTTCTACTGTGATTAAACCACGGTCAACTAGTGTACCAACAGGTCTAACGAATCCTGACGAACCAGTAATGCTAGTAAAAGCTACCTTGTTTCCAATTGCTTCATCAATTGATGAATAATTTGAATCAGCTCGCTGCCAAACTGTAGCATAGTAACCTACTTTGCCTTTCTTTACTTCAGCCATCACGACTTCAGCATTTGCTCTATCATGAGCAATCCATCCAGGACCTGTATCCATGAATGCGGCGTCAATATGTCCAAATTTTAGTCCCTCAATGATTATTTCATAATTTGTTGGTACAACAATTTTGAAATCCACTTTTCCATTAAATTCAGATTCCAAAAATCTTGCAAGAGATTCAGCCTTTGGTGATAGTTCATCTGCTTTTTCAGATGGTATGAAACCAATCGTGAGTTCAGTAACGTCAAAGTTTTGTTGCGATGATATCTGAATTATTCCAGAATCTATTAGATATTCCATCGAGTTTACAAATTCTGTCTCGGAAATCTGATCATCTGCCC
>OFBK01000065.1_pt1 | contig 9679 bp, 5 predicted proteins | sample 1520571 | NCBI WGS metagenome assembly OFBK01 (sample SAMEA3696448, study PRJEB22514) | metagenome | biome: water; feature: marine; material: hydrothermal vent | place: Pacific Ocean | collected 2014-08-15 | depth 1539 m | reverse complement strand
TTCCCAAGTATAATACTAAAATAAATATAGGGTACCTCTACTGAGTAGGCGAAATTAAACTTCGCTTACTTCTACAACTGCATCAATATTTTCAAATATTCTTGCAACTCTATCTTGCCATAATTCACCAAACTCTTTTACTTCTTGAGAAGTAGCTTTACCAGAACTTAGATTAGCCATTAGTTTCATCATCATAGGATTAGGTTTCACAGGTTCAGGGTTGTAAGTCACATCAACACTTGCACCTGTATCAACTCTAGTAAATCTAGCCGAAGAGCTTATATCTGCATTAAAATGCATTAAAGAGTGGCGTGAATACTGACCTTGTAATCCTTTAAAACCACTCTTATCAGTAGCCCCTGTTATTTGTGCAATAACATTAGCGATAACACCAGCTACACCATCTTCTAAGTCTTCTTTAAATTCTACTGATATATTACCACGAACAATCATTTCATCGCCATAAAGAGCTTTTAAAGCCTGTAGTGTTATTAAGTATGCTCCAGCTACTGTTGGACAAGAATGCCCAGCAGATTTTACTATTTCTAAAAAATTAAACTCATATATTCCATTTTCAAATGCGCCTAAAATATTTGATAATGGATCTTGAACCTTAATTGTTGGTACTGTGTTAAAAAAACTTGGATGTTGCATATATATTTCCTTATAAATTATTTTTACTAAGAACTTTTGCAGAAATTTTCAATTTATCATTCATAACATCAAATATATCATCTTTATTTAACTTCGATATATCAATAATTTTAGAATCTTGTGAAAGTTGTGCAAAACCCTTTTTGTTTCTATGTTTTGGATGATTAGATTCTAACATCTTTTGTAAATTACTCACTTGATTTTGAGCAATAATAAATTTGGAGTTAATTACTTGAGTAAAGGAATCTTTTAATTGTTTAATCTCTTGGAGTTTTAGTGTTAATTTTTCTTCAATTGTTAAATTTGTTTTTTCCCGTAGGACATTTAGTTCATCTATTTCCTTTGTAAAGTTATTTATGCATTCTATTAAATCGGGATCAGTTCCCTTGTCAGGTGGAACCCAGTTAGACTTAGATATAAAACTTTTCTGTGGTTTATTAAAATTGTTACGTTCGTAGCGAAAGAAATATTTTATTTTCAGTTTCCTCCCGAAATCCTTAGTTGCTTCCAAAATGGGTGCTTTAGAAATCTTAGGGGTTTGAACGAATGTTAGTCCCTTACTTAGTAAGTTTGTTTCTAATGTCGTCAAAACGTGACTTGAAAGATTTAAAATGTTATTAATTATTTTATAACAGGGGTAAGTTTGACCCTCTGAAGACCTTAGTTTAAAAAATCTAACCAGTGGTGAACCATTGAATTTGCCGTGTCTTCTTTCCATAGAATTCCCATTACACTATTAGAATCAATTTTGAATTTCTGAGTACCCAGCTTGGGTATGACCGTAGCCCATTCACAATGACCCATAGATCGATTGATTGAATCTATGTTGGTCTGTTCCGCTTTCGGTAGTAATTTTGAATAATTTATTTCTGTAAGGAAAATATTACTGGAATCATATCGATTTTTAATCCATGTCAACATGGTTTTTAAATTTCGAATCGATGTTTTCTGAGGATCCGAGCTACGGTCATTTATTCCCAATGCTAAAATAATATTTGTAGGGCACTTACCTCCAACAACAAAAGATTTATCCTTCAGCATATCGGTAAAATGCTGAAATCTGGCACCAGGGAAGCTTTCTAGCTGCACATTCTGGTGCGGCGTAGCTGTTATCCTGGACACATTCTCTTCTCCTATAATTAATGTGTCCTTGGTGGTCTTTGGCCAGGTCCAACTCTTTTTTGTTGCCTTGTCCGTTTTGTGGGTTCGCACCATGGCCGGGTGGCACCCTTTGATGTTCTGTCCCATTTTCTTCTTGTGGGGCGGACTTACCGTTCGGGATGTTTCTTCATCCTCTGTTGGGGAGCTCGGAGGAGGTGGTCCACGCTTCAACGACGTCGGGGTAGAATTTATCTCCGTAAGGTTGAGAGTCTTACGGGTTGACCTTGTCACTCGCTGCGGTTTAGGCAATTCCGGAAAATCACCTGAACAAACTGGAGTGCTCTCAATTATATCGGTCTTCCAGGGAGATTTTCTGTCTCTAACCAGGGCCCGAGTGGTCGTAGGTTCTGGTGCCGGCTTCCAGATCCATTCCGCTCCGACGGAGAATGGATCTATCCCATCCAACACCGAAAACCTATTATTCAGCGTCACCGGTGCCACTTCTGCTCTTTTCTCGGTCTTACCTTTACCTTTGCCCTTAGATAGGCTATTTCGTACATGGTATTTAAGAAGGTGGTCTAATAAAATGCCAAAATTGTTCCTACCTTTCTTTCCGCCTACTCCTGTTCCCCAGAATGTGTCTGGAACAGGATGTAAAATTTCTTTACTACGACAAGCATTTAATTCATCTCTAAAAATGGGCACCTGTTCCCACTTTAAACGGAGAAGTTCCCTCATCAGAGAAATCCTTATCCTATCCCAATTTTCTGAATGGGGGATTTCCCGGGCTAAACTCTTGGCTTGTGCCGCTGTTCCCGCCGCCTCTATTTCGTTAGCTAACCCACGGAAGCCAAAATACTGAGCCTTTTCCCATTGATAGGCATGTTCCAAAGATTTAAAATTATACCCTCTAAAATTAAACCTACACTGAAAGAAATTACTAAGTGGATCCCTTGGACCGATTACGGACCTGATCCCAGCTTTAACCGCCTCCCGATTTTGAACTTTTGTATGTCTACTTTCCTGGAAGGTAGCCCTTTGTTGTGTCTTAAACGAAGATGTTTGTATTTCTTTCTTGTTCGGGTGTCCTTTCATCAACAATTTTTTAAATTCCCGGATGGTGTTATTATTTAACTTTTTCCCATACCTTTTCATACCCTTTTCCAGTGTCTTATTTAAAAAATGCTGAACTTGGAACGGATCCATTCTATGAAAAGAAATTTTACTTACAAAGTCTGCTATAGACGACTCATAGTGGTATATGAGAATCCTAGTCATTCCACTTACCCATGCTCTATTCATCTGATCCACGTTATAGCGGATTTTCTCAGTGGAATTAGCAGGTTTTATGAAGTCATTTAAGTGACCTAATTTTAGAGTAAAGGCTTTACTCACCTTGCCATCTTGTTGCATCTTCATCAAAGATAAATGATGAAGACACTGTAGCAATTTGTAAAAGAGAATAGAAGGGGACATGTTGCCGGTAAAGTTTGTCATTTTGTTCAAGAAAGAAAAGTACAAATTAACCAGGCACGGGCAATGTGTGTTTTATAAAGATAGTTAAGGCGCTGGCACAGGTGTTATACTTTCATTCAAACAACAATTAACTCCAAACTGATTTTTAAAAAAATATTTAATTGTAAGTATAATTAATTACCGGTAAAATTAGAGAAAAATGAAAAGAAAAAAGAAAATTTCTAAAATAATCCAAAAGAGGATAATCTAAATATAAAAAAAGAAGAAACTATGATTAAAACAAAACCAGGCTTTGTGTCGAACACTACGGCCAAGAAAGATTAAACCTAAAATGGAGAAATAAAATATTAATACACAGTATGAATAATGTGTGAATAATATAAGCATAAATCAGAATAAATTCAGATTAATACTAATAGCAGCGATATAACACGACTCAACCCAATAGCAACGACCGGTTTCGACCTATTCAAGTCTTCATCAGGTTGCATAGAATGTCTAACGTTACCATATTGCTCGAGGTTTATATACACAATTTTTCAATAGGAAGCCACGCACTTAATCCTTTAGTTCTTTTTAACAAAGGATGGGTGCTATTTTAATCTCTTTGTTCTATTTGTGAACTTACGTAACCCGGTGTTTTGAAAACATCCCAACGATAATTGAATAGAATTTATATGTTTGTACAGGTGTGAAAGTGCCCAACATAATAAGAAAATAAACCTAAATGTACTTCAAATGAATTAGTCGTAGCTTCCCATTTGACAATTGATATATAGATATCTCATTGCTTTACAAACATAGTAACGGTGGGTTGAGATTTTTGTGTTTCGGGCGATTGACGCTTTACTGAAGTTGTGTTTGTGATTAACTTTTCCAGAGCTTCAGGAGACATTCTATTTATTTTAAGGTATTTATTTCAACTTACTTGACACTAAATAACCCGAGAGGCTTTTATGTTTAGTGTAAGCTGTGATGATACTATATTGATAGTGTTCTAAATAACTCTTCGGTTGAAGTATCTTAAAATGTTTATTTATTATTCTTGAAGCCATATTGCCTGTTCTAGAAAACGGCATTATTAGAGCTACAGTGTCACCTTTTTCGGCCGATTCTAATATATCTTCCGAACGTTTTTTATTTAACCCTGTTGGTTCTAATGATCCCAGGGTATCAATCCAAAAAGTTTCTCGTTTTAGTCTATTAATTCGGTCCTGCCAATCAGAACCTGAGCTGTGTATTTGTTCAATCGGTATTAAAATATAATCACCGAGAGATGGACGGTTGTAATCAGGCAGAGAAGAGTTATCTGCGTGCACTTTTAAATGTGTATATAAAGAAGAAAGTCGATGTTTTCTTTCAATTGTAAATCTGTGGCCATTAGCTCTTATGCGAAGAGATGTACTAGTTTCGCCAACATATTGTTTATTACAGAAGTAGCATTGATAAGCATAAATAACGTTTGAAGAAGAGCAATCTATATCTCCCATTATTCCAAATGTTTTTTGGGTGACAGTGCTCGTAATATTTGAGCAATCACTTATTAGATGACACGTCATGCAGTTCATAATATTGCATGGTTTTGAACCCCAACGGCTGGTAGTTGGAATGCCGGTATTTGACCGACGTTGTTTTATTTGCAATTCCCTAACAGTTTTGCCTTTAATACCACGCATCCACCTTTTAGAATAATTTCTTTTACACAAGGCTTGAAAAAGAATACCCCATGCCTTATCAAAGTCTTTTTCGTTAGAACATATTCTAAAAAATCGTATAATTTGCGATCTTAATAAACCTTTAAAGGTATGTTTGGGATGAAAAGAATGTTTGTGCAACATCTGATGAATATCGGTTGGTTTAAAAAATACCTTGGTCAATAAGGTATTATTGTTTTTAGGGTCTTTGAATACAGTGGTATCTAAATAATTGACCGAATCAATACAGATAGAAGATTTAAATTTAATGGGTGGTTCATGTGTATTAAAAATATTTAGAAACTCAGAGAACGCATCCTTGCCATGTGGCCATATTATGAAAATATCATCCAAATACCGGAAGTAGGTATGAGGTTTTAATGGACATTTAAGTAGTGCCTCTTTCTCAAATTTTGCCATGTAAATATCGGCGTAGTGTGGTGCCCAATCCTTACCCATAGAAGTGCCTACTTTTTGGATGAACCATTCATCATTAAACAAAAAGTCATTACTCTTCAAAGATAATTCTAAAAGTTCTATAATTGGATCATCATATATGGGATAATTTCTCATTACGTCCCTTACCGCTTGCAACCCCTTAGTGTGATCTATATTAGTATACATACTTTCAACATCTAAAGTTATAAGCAAGCAATTATCAGGCAAACTTAATGCTTTAATTTTTTCTACAAAATCGTATGTGTTTTTTATATAAGAAGGGTGATCCATAGCAAATCGTTTTAAGTGGCTATCTATGAAAGATGATACATTTTTTGATTCACTATTACAATCAGACACTATTGGCCTTCCTGGGGGCATTACGTTTGGTATTGTCCAACAACTGTCCTCTTTGTGAATTTTAGGGAGCATATAAAAATATCGAGGTCTTGGCTCCTGGGGAGGTGAAAGGAAATTAAATTGTTTTTCAGAAATTGCACCCGCAGATTTAAGTTTATTTAAAATACCAGTTATTTTAATCGCCGTTCTGGGGTATATAGGCTCATTAACTTTTTCGTAATGATTATAATTATTTAATTGACGGTAGCCTTCAGTAATATAATTCTTTTTGTCCATTATTACTACTACCGAACCTTTATCAGCTTTTTTAATTACTATATCTTTATTTTTACGTAAGTTGTTTAGTGTTAATTGTTCTTCAATTGTTAAATTTGGTTTTTCCCGTAGGACATTTAGTTCATCTATTTCTTTTGTAAAGTTATTTATGCATTCTATTAAATCGGGATCAGTTCCCTTGTCAGGTGGAACCCAGTTAGACTTAGATATAAAACTTTTCTGTGGTTTATTAAAATTGTTACGTTCGTAGCGAAAGAAATATTTTATTTTCAGTTTCCTCCCGAAATCCTTAGTTGCTTCCAAAATGGGTGCTTTAGAAATCTTAGGGGTTTGAACGAATGTTAGTCCCTTACTTAGTAAGTTTGTTTCTAATGTCGTCAAAACGTGACTTGAAAGATTTAAAATGTTATTAATTATTTTATAACAGGGGTAAGTTTGACCCTCTGAAGACCTTAGTTTAAAAAATCTAACCAGTGGTGAACCATTGAATTTGCCGTGTCTTCTTTCCATAGAATTCCCATTACACTATTAGAATCAATTTTGAATTTCTGAGTACCCAGCTTGGGTATGACCGTAGCCCATTCACAATGACCCATAGATCGATTGATTGAATCTATGTTGGTCTGTTCCGCTTTCGGTAGTAATTTTGAATAATTTATTTCTGTAAGGAAAATATTACTGGAATCATATCGATTTTTAATCCATGTCAACATGGTTTTTAAATTTCGAATCGATGTTTTCTGAGGATCCGAGCTACGGTCATTTATTCCCAATGCTAAAATAATATTTGTAGGGCACTTACCTCCAACAACAAAAGATTTATCCTTCAGCATATCGGTAAAATGCTGAAATCTGGCACCAGGGAAGCTTTCTAGCTGCACATTCTGGTGCGGCGTAGCTGTTATCCTGGACACATTCTCTTCTCCTATAATTAATGTGTCCTTGGTGGTCTTTGGCCAGGTCCAACTCTTTTTTGTTGCCTTGTCCGTTTTGTGGGTTCGCACCATGGCCGGGTGGCACCCTTTGATGTTCTGTCCCATTTTCTTCTTGTGGGGCGGACTTACCGTTCGGGATGTTTCTTCATCCTCTGTTGGGGAGCTCGGAGGAGGTGGTCCACGCTTCAACGACGTCGGGGTAGAATTTATCTCCGTAAGGTTGAGAGTCTTACGGGTTGACCTTGTCACTCGCTGCGGTTTAGGCAATTCCGGAAAATCACCTGAACAAACTGGAGTGCTCTCAATTATATCGGTCTTCCAGGGAGATTTTCTGTCTCTAACCAGGGCCCGAGTGGTCGTAGGTTCTGGTGCCGGCTTCCAGATCCATTCCGCTCCGACGGAGAATGGATCTATCCCATCCAACACCGAAAACCTATTATTCAGCGTCACCGGTGCCACTTCTGCTCTTTTCTCGGTCTTACCTTTACCTTTGCCCTTAGATAGGCTATTTCGTACATGGTATTTAAGAAGGTGGTCTAATAAAATGCCAAAATTGTTCCTACCTTTCTTTCCGCCTACTCCTGTTCCCCAGAATGTGTCTGGAACAGGATGTAAAATTTCTTTACTACGACAAGCATTTAATTCATCTCTAAAAATGGGCACCTGTTCCCACTTTAAACGGAGAAGTTCCCTCATCAGAGAAATCCTTATCCTATCCCAATTTTCTGAATGGGGGATTTCCCGGGCTAAACTCTTGGCTTGTGCCGCTGTTCCCGCCGCCTCTATTTCGTTAGCTAACCCACGGAAGCCAAAATACTGAGCCTTTTCCCATTGATAGGCATGTTCCAAAGATTTAAAATTATACCCTCTAAAATTAAACCTACACTGAAAGAAATTACTAAGTGGATCCCTTGGACCGATTACGGACCTGATCCCAGCTTTAACCGCCTCCCGATTTTGAACTTTTGTATGTCTACTTTCCTGGAAGGTAGCCCTTTGTTGTGTCTTAAACGAAGATGTTTGTATTTCTTTCTTGTTCGGGTGTCCTTTCATCAACAATTTTTTAAATTCCCGGATGGTGTTATTATTTAACTTTTTCCCATACCTTTTCATACCCTTTTCCAGTGTCTTATTTAAAAAATGCTGAACTTGGAACGGATCCATTCTATGAAAAGAAATTTTACTTACAAAGTCTGCTATAGACGACTCATAGTGGTATATGAGAATCCTAGTCATTCCACTTACCCATGCTCTATTCATCTGATCCACGTTATAGCGGATTTTCTCAGTGGAATTAGCAGGTTTTATGAAGTCATTTAAGTGACCTAATTTTAGAGTAAAGGCTTTACTCACCTTGCCATCTTGTTGCATCTTCATCAAAGATAAATGATGAAGACACTGTAGCAATTTGTAAAAGAGAATAGAAGGGGACATGTTGCCGGTAAAGTTTGTCATTTTGTTCAAGAAAGAAAAGTACAAATTAACCAGGCACGGGCAATGTGTGTTTTATAAAGATAGTTAAGGCGCTGGCACAGGTGTTATACTTTCATTCAAGCAACAATTAACTCCAAACTGATTTTTAAAAAAAATATTTAATTGTAAGTATAATTAATTACCGGTAAAATTAGAGAAAAATTAAAAGAAAAAAGAAAATTTCTAAAATAATCCAAAAGAGGATAATCTAAATATATGTGATTTTAACAACAAACCTGAACAAATATTACAGAAATCTTTGGATAAGCGGTTTTCTGCATTAGAAGATCGCGATGTGTATGTCATGGCCTCAACATTTGATCCTCGATTTAAATTAAAATGGTGCAGCAATGAAGATGAACGTGCCACACCGACTCCACCAACACCAGTATCAGAGTTGACACCTCCACCCTCAAAACGCCCGAGAATTGATGACCTCCTGGATTTTATGTCGGATGATGACAACAACAACAACATCTACCTGAGATTAATGACTATCTTGTACAGACCGAAATAGTGATCTACTTCAATAGCCATCAAAGGAACCTCCCTATACTGGCAAACATTGCAGCTGATTATCTCAATGTTCCTGCCTCGTCTGTCCCTGTAGAAAGGCTATTCAGTGTTGAGGGCAGAGTATTCCGTCCCGATAGATGTCTTTTGAAAGATTGATATTCGTCAGATGCAATAGTACCCGAATTAACTGTTTACATTGAATGCATTTTTATGGAAATTATTATTATAGTTATGTGTGAGTTTGGTGCCTTGGACATAAGCATGACATTTCATTTAATTATTTCTAAATAGCTGGCATTTTATTCTTTTCATTTAACCATGTTCAACATATTATGCAGGGTGCATAACATATTGAACATGGTTAAATAAAAGAATAAAATAAAGATTGAAATATATGTTTGCATTGTTGTTAATTATTGAATAATTTTACTTGAGGGGTGATCTAATGTTATTGATATCTTTGTCTACATGTATTAAACCAGCTACTGCATGTGTCTATGTAGATCTAGATCCACCACCTCCTACGTGTCAACATGAACTGTCAATATGAACCATTATGAAATAGCAAACTTCAAATAAATTAGTGGTCCCCCCATTCACATTACATAGTAGTTATGTTTGAGTAAATGTGATTAAAAATGTACTTGTACTTGAGTACAATTGATAAAATAAACACTTGTACTCATAAAACATATTGTACTTGTACTCGAGTACTTTGAAATGTACTCGTACTTGTACTAGAGTACATTGATTAAA
>OFBK01000049.1_pt1 | contig 10590 bp, 8 predicted proteins | sample 1520571 | NCBI WGS metagenome assembly OFBK01 (sample SAMEA3696448, study PRJEB22514) | metagenome | biome: water; feature: marine; material: hydrothermal vent | place: Pacific Ocean | collected 2014-08-15 | depth 1539 m | reverse complement strand
GGGAAACGTCGATTTCTCTAGTTTGTTTGTAAATGTTTTTAAACAGACAAGAGTTTGCACAGGAACAAGGATCCGCCAAGTCTGATTACCTTTCAGTAAATTGAGTTTTTTGTTACGGCAAGTTCCCGGATAGTTTCCGTTTGAAGATATTTCTCTGATTTCTGAACGGGAGCATTCACAGGCAAACAGGTGTCCGGATTCGCGAAGAAGTTCAAGTGATTCATGGTAAAGCTCCATGCGAAATCGTTGTGAGAATTTTGAGAATAACTCGTCAGGCCCTGAAGGTCCGGAATCGTATTTGATACCGAGCCATTCCAACTGCACAAAAATATCTTCAACAGAAGACTGCATTACTCGTGGTTCGTCGAGGTCATCTATTCGTAGATGAAGATGCCCATCCAAAAATTCTACAAGCAAACATGTTAGCAAAAAATTAAAAGCATTGCCAAGATGAAGATAGCCGCTAGGAGTCGGGGCTAATCGAGAGATGACAGGTGAGTTCATTAATGTTTTTTGTAGCGTTAGCAAATAATTTACTGGAATTTTTACACTACTCTGCTTGTTTTTAGAGTGCAAGTAATTATCATGGACTAACCACTATTCTAGCTAAATGAATGTATATGTTCGGGATTTGAATACCAAACAGGTCTTGCCACGCTTAAATTCTATGAACAGATTTAGTGCTGGTTATATCTAAAGAACAGCATTCGTAAAGAGGCCTGGGAAGCAGGAAGTTGAGGAGTTTCAGAATTGTACATTGATGAAGTTTTTGCATATTAAGCTCGATTTGTTTTGGTGCCTGTACTAAGATAACACATCAGGAATAAGGATATGTGGAAAATGAATCAAACCGATTATTTCAGTCTATCTGCAAAAGTTTTTCTGTAAAACAGAGCATTTTATGTTTGTTTTAATCAACACAAAGTTCAGGTTTAAATAATACTCAACGAAAGATTTAAATGTACGAAACATCAGATATCAGGAAAGGTCTCCGAGTTGAACTGGATGGTGGTCCATTTGTGGTGGTGGACTTTCAGTTTGTAAAACCTGGAAAAGGGACTGCATTTACACGGACAAAAATCCGAAACATGATTAACGGTGCCGTGATAGACCGTACATTTAAGTCAGGTGAAAAACTAAAACCGGCTGATACAGAAGACCGTGAAATGCAGTTCTTATATAGAGATGGAGAATTTCATTTCATGGATAACAGTAACTACGAACAAGTAAGTTTGGAAAGCAGCGTTGTCGGTGATGCTTCGAATTATTTGACAGAAAACATGATGATTGAAGTGAGTTTTTACAAGGGGCGTTCTATTGGCTTAACTTTGCCGAATTTTGTAGTTTTGGAAGTTACAGAAACTGCACCCGGTGAAAAAGGAAACACAGTCACAGGTGCCTCAAAACCAGCTATGGTTTCCACCGGATACACAGTTAATGTACCTTTATTTGTTAATGAAGGTGATCAGCTTAGAATTGACACTCGAACAGGTGAATATGTTGAAAGAGTCAAAGCCTAGCACAACTTCAAATTCCCTCTCAATACTCCAGCCAGAACTCAAATAAAGTTTTTCTTTAGGTATCCGATCATGTCCGGATCTTCAAAAATATTCGGCAATTCTCTGTTATCCGGGAACTATAATGGCCGAGTCATAGAAGTCTCTTTCGAAACTGAACAATCTCAAGGATCATCTCCCGAGTATTTATACAGTATCCTGGTTTTAGTTGAAGATCAGTTGTTGCCGTTGTCGTTTCGAGAGAAAGAAAAAATTAAAAAGGGTGCATTAATTTCTTTTGGAGTGACTGAAGAAAGTGAGATCGAAATAGTAAAAATAAAAAATCATGCTTTTAATTTTGATGCAGAGAGTGACTTGCTTCGCTGGAGACGTCCGGCAAATAATCCTTCAAGAATGGAGTTGCTCCGGACTCGTCAGCGAATCTTACGCGGTATCAGGGAGTGGTTTGAAGAACAAAATTTTCTAGAAACAGAGACTCCTATTCTGGTTCGTGCACCAAGTCCGGAAGCACAATTTTTCCCCGAAAAAACCAGCTCCGGTTATTTAATTACCTCTCCGGAATTTCAGATGAAACGTTTGTTGTCAGGTGGTTTTAAGAGAATATTTCAATTTGCGCGTTGTTTTCGCAAAAACGAATCCGGACCTTTGCATAATCCCGAATTTACAATGCTCGAGTGGTATCGTACAAACGAACCACTGGCAAAGCTGATGTCGGATATTGAGCAAATGGTTAAGCTCCTTACTGAAACAGTTTCAGCACAAAGCTTTCCTGAACAAGTTCCATTACCACCATGGCCTCGTGTAACAGTGAGTGAATTATTTAAAAAACATTTGGACATTATTTTGGATGGTTCTGAAAATGCTGATCGCTTAAGAGAAAAAGCAAAACTTGCAGGATTTTATAAATCAAAAGCTGAGTTTAATCCTGCATCAAAACTCACAGAATCTCTTGATTATGAGCAAATGTTTTTCAAACTTTGGAATCATTTTGAAGCAGATTTAGGAATAGTATCTCCAATTTTTGTATATAGTAGGCCACTCCCACTGGCCAGTCTTGCTCGTCATTGTCCTGAGCACCCAGGATTTGCCGATCGAGTTGAACTATATGCCGACGGTATGGAATTGGCCAATGGATTTGGAGAATTGACTGATGCATCCGAACAACGTAGGCGATTTGAACAAGACTTGGAAAACAGGAAAGCAGAGGGCCGTTCTGGAGTACCACTTGATGAAAATTTACTAAAAAGCCTTGAGCAGGGATTGCCCGAGAGTTCCGGAATGGCCTTGGGAGTTGACCGTTTGATTATGTGGCTTTGCGGTGTACAAAATATTCGAGATGTGATCTGTTTTTCTGAGGATGAAATTTAAGCAGGATTTCGGTTGTACTAATCCAAAATTAATAATCCATAATCATAGATAACAAAATGGAACGTTCAATCATTCACATTATTCTTCATTTTTTGGTACCGTTCATAGTAGCTAAAACTGCTTGGAGAGAACTATGGCTACGGCCGTTTATTATAATGGCACTGACTTTCGTAGTAGATTTTGATCACTTTCTAGCTGAACCTGTTTTTGATCCAAACCGTTGCAGTCTAGGTTTTCATCCTCTCCATAGTTGGCCTGCCATTGGAATTTATCTTGTGTCACTTTTTTCTCCTCGTTTACGAATTATTGCTATTGGATTGCTCATACACTTGGTATTAGATGGTACAGACTGCTTTTGGACAGACTGACTTATCCTGTGATTTCTGCATCTATTAACACCTTAGAAGAAAAAAAGTAAAAAAATTGCATTTTTTAAAGAAAAAGCTTGACAAACTACTAGCACTCTTGTAAAGTGAGTGCTAACAAAGTGTAAATCGTTACTTTAAATGGTTCAGCAAGGTGCGAAAAGGGTCAAAAGTTGACGTAAAATTATAGTAATAAACGGACCTGCTGAGTTAATATAGAATAAAATTTAATTATTGAGGAAAAAATGGCTAAAAAAGCAAAAAATATTTCACATGAAGAAGTAAGTAAAGCGATGACCCGCTTTCCTAAAAAAGGTGGTGTGATCAAAAAGATAGAATACAATGATAATGGATTTTTACTGAAAAATGATCTTGCTTTGGATGACTCTTACACTGAAACATCGGACAGCATCATGAGCCAACTGCACATAGACTTTGAAACGGAAACGCGAATCTAAACTGCTTCTTTATAAAGATCTCTAAAATGCAAGCGGATATAAAATATCCGCCTGCATCCTCCCGTAAACTTCACCTCTTCCGTTATCAATCTCAGGATTCTTTACAAAAGGCCACTACTTACGTATAGTTTGTAAGCATGTATTGAAATACATTCTAAAATTATAATACGCCGTGTATTAGAAATTTTTCAGGGCTTGGGTGCTAAAGTTTTTATTGAATTCAATATTTTCCCGACATTGGCACGAACTGTAGGAACGTCAAGATTATTATCGTCGAAATATGGATGATCGTCCGCAACTCCAATGCGTTTCATAATTTTTTTGATGATAACACGCTCCTCGTCTTCAAATACACCGTCAGATGCTGCCACTAAAGCCATTAATTCAACCAGTGTGTGCTTTGTTTCTACTGACTGAATGTGTTTTAACATCTCTTCCAGAGAAGTGTTGGATTTCATTTTTTTCTGCTCTTCCTGTGTGATTCCTGCAGCTTTGAAAACAGCAATCAGGACTTTCTTTTCAGCTTCGTGGATATCACTTTCAGCATGTGCTAAAAAACTTACTACTGAAAAAATACTAACTAGCTCATCACGACTGATTGACATGAAATACCTTTCTTAAAAAAACACACCGTAGTATAAAGCTGTTGTAATTTGTAACATTATAATTTCATTCTTAATAATGTATAACGAAATTCGAAAAGAACGTAAAGAAAAATTATTATACTCATTTATTCAGGAAGGGAAAAATGGGCCGTGACACCCGTTATCATCCTGAATGGAGCACAGTTTCACGTTATGTAAGGGAACTGTTTAATTATTATTGTTCCAGATGCGGAAAAGATTGCAGAAATACAAAAAATGCAGAAATGGTTTTGCAAGTTCATCATATTGATGAAAATCCTGGAAACAATGACCTGGAAAACTTGATCCCCCTTTGTGCGAGCTGTCATCTTAAAATTGAACGGGAAGCCAGATTACACGCACCAAACCATGAAAAACAACTGGAATTGTTTGTAAACCAATCATACATGAGTCAGATGAAAATAATGCGGCAGAGTGCATTAGTAAAATATGGTGCTGTGAACAAAGCAGACGTTTCACAGATGGATGCCGAAACTTACGAAATAAGGGCTCTGGATTGGGAAATTAACGAACCGTCTTAAATTCCAAGTAATCAATTGGTGCCCAACTCCTACACAAACACTGAACCAAATCAGCGTCTTCTTCTTCCGAAACCTCCAAAACCAAACCCTCGCATGCGTCGGCTTCCTCCTCCAAATAGCGATCTTCTCCGTGTTGAGGAACGTCTGCGTTGTGTGGCAACAGGTTTTCTTTGTGTCCGGCTGTTGCCGAAACCTCCTCCGGAAGCTTTACGATTAGCAGAGCGAAACTTAGTACTTTTTATGTTATTCAGTGATTGTTTTGAAGTAGAACGGAACTTGTTAGACGAAACACTTCTTCCACTGCCAGTTTTTGCAGCAGACTTTGATGGAGAAGCTTTGTTTAGTGAAGATGTGGCAGCACCACGACGGTTTTGAACAGAACTAACTGCCATTGGACCACCGCCGTAGCCGTATCCATAACCTCCTCCCCACATGAAAGGTGGACGAAAGAGCATCGACATCATCATTGAAGTCATAAACAAATTTGTCATGCTGTAGCCGGTGCCGTAATATGGAGGATAAGGTGCCCCGGCTGATTGATACATCTGCGGGTTCGGTGCGGATTGCATGGTCATTTGATCACCTGAACCGCGGACCACTGAGGCTGTCATAATTTCAATAGACTTGTTTTCTGCAATATCTCTCCAAGCTCCATTATCTGACCCAGAAGGAAGAACATTAACTTTATCGGGATCCGGAACCAAAATCGAAAATACAAGAAAATCAGAATCACCTGTTTCAGTTTGAGGTACAATCAAAACAGGATCTGCAATTCCGTCTTCATTAAGGTCAATCGTGCTTACATCACGAATTTTATTGGATATTTTACTAACCAGAATAGGAAGAAAACTGTCCTTGCTAACATTCTCTTGCGTCGTTTCTCTTATTGCCTCTGAAGTGATAGCCGGAATTAGTTTTGGGTCTAGATGTTCTGTAAGATTAATTCCCAGTTTTTCAAGGGCTTCAGGATTTAGTTGATCACTGACTCCTATCGGAACATTCTGAGTCGTAAAATTGAATCCTCTAGATTCTCGATTATTATCTTCACCAAAAAAAACCCAATATAATCCTAAAATCAAAATTGCGATCAGGATACCCTGGGTTGAAAATAATTTTTCCATCCCGTCTGACGGTTCATTATCTTTTTTTCCCATTGCTTGTTTCTTTTGCTTAAGTTGTTAGTCTAAATTGAATTTTATTAATGTCTAGAGACTTTACTGCACTTTAGTGAAGGCGCAAGTTAAAACGATGTTAAGTTTCAATCAAGCAGTATTGGAGGCTATCAAATTTTTTCCAACAGCCATATCATGAGTACTTATTTTGAGATAACAATAGCTGACCCACTGTGCAAAAAAAATGTTGCGATGTGAACGCCAACGGTTGAGGGGATTGTTAAAATCAAAATTTGCGGGCGCTGGTACCTCTGGGTTTCCGTGATCTCGTTTAGCTTCTTCAGCAAGTCGGGTTGCATTGTATTCAGGATGCCCGGTATGTGCGATAAAACGGTCATCGGTAGTGGAAAAAATCGAATAACCAGCTTCGGGCCCGTAGGCCAGCAATTTTAAGCGGCCGGATTCTGAAGCTTCTTCCATTGCTTCATCAGGCATACCTGCATGACGGCTTTGTGGACAGAAAAACACATCATCCAACTCACCCATGATTGGATGGTCGGGAGCCAGATTTTTCAGCTCAAATACTCCAAAAAGTTTGTGATCATAGTTAAGTTTTTTCACACCCTCCAAATAAGCCATCACAAATCCCGCCCAGCACAAACCAAGTGTACTGGGAATATTTTTACGTGCATCACTTAAAATTGTTTTGATTTCTTCCCAATAATAAACATCTTCATAATCAATCGTTTCCACAGGAGCGCCAGTCAAAATCAACCCATCTAAAGGTTGGTCACGCATTGCTTCTTCATAAGTTACGTAAATATCATCAACATGCTTTGGCTCCCAGGATTTGTAATTATGTGATTCCAAACGAATCCAAATTGGCTCTAACTGTAATACAGAAAGTCCTAATGGATGGAGAATATTAAATTCATATTTTTCTCCAAGCGGCATTATATTGAGGATCCCAATCCTTAGTGGGCGAATATCCTGTCGCTTTGCCTGAGATGGTGGAATCCAGCGGATGCCATTTCTTTCCAAAATTGGCACTGCGTGATAATCAGGACGAACAATGAGTGTCATTTTCTTCTTAATCTAAATTTGCAGGTGTCATTCAGGACAACTGTGTGTTCAACTAACAGTTCTACACAAATGAAAAAGTCAGGCAAAGTCTCTTCACTAGCAGAAAACAAGAACCAACAAAGTCATTCTTGCAATAGGTTAATCAGATAGACGTGAATCAATCAGGTGGGTCACCAAAAGAGCAGGACCGGCACTTTACTCGAATCGAGTCGTATCGACTCCCTTCCGAAACTTTCCGGAGGGCTGGCATTAGCACCTTGATGCTGAAACAGGATGCTCGACACTTCAAAGGGCCAGATCCCTCCGTGTCATCTGGATACAAAATTATGTAGATTCTATCACAATCAAAGGTAAAATCAAACTTTTTAAATCACTTAATAAGAATATATTGATTTCAAATTTCAGAGGGGCTCATCAGAGACTCTTTGAGGGACTCCTCAAAGTTTGACTTTACTAATTTTTCATGATCCTCAGGAGTAATGTAAAATGTATCAATCACTTGATGTCCAATGGTTGTAATAACTGCCTGCTGAATTGGTACTCCAACCTGATCAAATGCACTGACCATTTTGTAATAAACCAAGGGAGCATCATCGGCAGTAATTTTTATGCGAAGATAGTTTTTGTCACGTCTCGAAAAATCTGTTTTTTCACTGAACTCTCCATTCCAAACAGGGAAATCCCCCAAAGCCTCACTTTTCTTTTCTTTGACCATGTACCCTTTTTTGTCATCTTTGAGGTACTCCAGTTGAAGCTTTGTGTTGTAAAGAAAAGTTTGTGTCTTTATTATTAGTGCAGGGAGGGTATTACTTTTGATGGAAGTTTCCAATTCCCGGGGTAAAATCACATTCTGCTCCCCTCTTTTTGAAACCTTGAGATAATAGCAAAAGGCAACTTTACCACTCGCAAATTGAATTTGATTTATCTTTGCCGATTCAATATTGAGGTGCTTCAAATTTAAAGTATAAGCAATTCTACTGTGAATTTGGAGCTGATCATGTACATAAATCAAAAGTCCGTTAAGACGTCCTCGTGCATTGGTGATCACGTTTACGATAGCCGGCCGCTCAAGCCTATTGAAAATTGATAAATTTTCTGCCAGCATGTCTGGAGTAGAACTTAGCAGAAAACGATTTGGAAATGCCGCAAAAAACCAGTTAATCATGGGACTGTAAAGTTCAGTAAGTGTCACCAGACTTTTTTTGCTGATGGATTGCCTGATGGTGCGAATAAATTTATCTGTAGTTTGATCAGTACCCTGTTTATCAAGCGAACCCAACTTAAGGTCCCGCCACAGAACTTGTAAATCGTCTTCGGATTTTCTAAGTAATTTACGTTCCTCTTTGTTGATTTTTTTGAGAGGTGTCAGCAATACAGATTCTATATTTTCCCGGAGACTTCTGTTTATCAAAAGATCAATACGCGTATCTGATTCTAAATCATTCTTTTTAATATCCAGGTATGTTTGTATGAAATCCATCGAATCTTCCTGCATCTTAGAAGATCTCATTTCTGCAAACACACGATATGTTTCTTCAAAAAATGTTCTCAATCCCCGTGTGGAGTGAGCATTGCTTTCACTAACAGATATGTAATCAGAAATATTGCATAGGAAGAGCAAAATGACATTGATGAGGTTGCGGTCCGCAATTTCAAAAAAACTTTGCAGAGCCTGATCGAAATATGCAGAAGTTCTGCTCAATTGAACAACTGTGGTGTGGTGTACAATGAGCAGAGATACAAGAGTGAATAGTTCCTGGTCATCATAGCCAATACGTTCCAGGGCATTGACAGCAATAGATGTCCCGGAAACTTCATGATCTGTTTGTGGATCAATTTTTCCCACATCGTGAAATAGAATGCCCCATTTGAGAGCTAAAATATGTTTTGGTTCCAGATATTGATATAATTCCTGATAATCTTTTTTTAGCCGATCCAGTTCTTTTTGCGTACGATCAAGTGCATTGAGGGTATGTACGCAAACGGGATGTTGGTGGTAAGCAAGATTCCTGAGCAAGAAACGCATTTTGTTTGTTTCCGGAATGAAACAACCCATTAAAGTACGAGGTTGACTTTCAGCATTGATCGGTTCGCAAATTTCTAACATTATCCGCCAGGCATTTGCTGTAAACGGTGTCAACATCAGTTTCGTGAAACTTTTTGCAATCTGTGTCCGGTTTGAAGAAATCACGTCCGGCGTTATAATGCGAATCAAGTCGGCCATCTCATCCTTGAGTTCAAAAGATAAATCGTATTCTGATTGACCCACATATTCAAAAAGTTCCAGCAACGCTGTTGGATCGTTGAAAATCAAAGATATTGGAACTTGCGGCAAACCTTCCAGAGCATTTACCTCAACAATTAGACGCTTCCCCAGATGAACGACAACCTGAAAATTTGAGAAAGTCCGCACTATTGTACGGTCCAGCAGGCGTTGTAAAATAGCTTGTGAGAGATCTTGAATGTGATTCACCATTTGCAGACGATAGCGGTCAAAATCGTCAATACTCTTGAAGCGTTTTTTCTTGAGCAGGTAAAGACGTTCGGTAGCATCATTGATGATGTTACTTTGGATATCTTTTTCGGATAGTCCACTTTCCCTTGCCTCATCGTCAAAGTGATACTCCTTGGCGCTCGCGGAAAAGTTGCGTAAGTCGTAAAGGAATTCGAGGGCCTGACAAAGTTTGTAACCCTGACGAGGTGAAATAATACGTTTTTGTATCAGAAGTGCCAGCATTTCTGCAGTTTGACTTGGAAAAATTCCGAAAGTTGCAGCAGAAAGCCAAAGAGGAATTTGCAGGGAGCGCAAACCACCTCGATCTTCCTTGAGATTCATCTGACTCAGATCAGGAACTGTACGGTCATTATAATCTCTAATTTGGCTCAGGACAAAGGTTTCATATGGCAAGATCTGAAAAAATCTTCGTTTCAAAGCATTTGCTAAATCTTTGCTGCCAATTAAAACTCTGCTTTCCAAAATGGATGGAATTGTATGGATAACACTGGGATCTTTGAAACGTGATAAGTCTTCATTTAATTCAAAATATTGATGTGCCGTTTCAATACCTGCTTCACGCAGTAAATGCTCAATATGAATGATGAACTGTCGGCAAATTTCTGACTCACCAGCACTCAGTTGTTGTGTGTCGAGACAATATCCCAAATCTCGATCGGAAGCAAAACTCAGTTCAGCCCTGCCATAACCACCTCTGGCAAAGACAACCAAATGATTAAGTAATAAATTTAGCTTGATCTCAGATTTCTGTACCTGCGGTAACAACTCCTCCAACTCTTTCAGTCGTTCGCTGTGGTTTTCAATTTCATGTATCAACTCAGCTTCAATACTTTCATAATATTTCAGCATCTGCCTTTGCTCAGGATCTTCTGGATTTGATTCGACCTTCTCGATTTGTGTCCGGCTAAGACTGAGTTTTTTCTTTTTTTTCGGTAGAGATCGTTTTTTGAATAGAAGCTCTTTTTTGAAATCTTCCTTTATCCTTTCCTTCAGGATTTGAAGATCGG
>OFBK01000048.1_pt1 | contig 10592 bp, 13 predicted proteins | sample 1520571 | NCBI WGS metagenome assembly OFBK01 (sample SAMEA3696448, study PRJEB22514) | metagenome | biome: water; feature: marine; material: hydrothermal vent | place: Pacific Ocean | collected 2014-08-15 | depth 1539 m | reverse complement strand
TTTTGGTTGTGCGATACCCACAGATGCAGAAATTAGTCTGTTGGGTTCATTAGCTTGATTTCTAGAATAAATTGAAAATAGAATCTGTCCTGGTTTTATTAGTTTTAGACCTTCCTTGCGAGGAACTAGCCTTGCATTTGGTGGAAAAATGCTAGAGATTAACACGATGTTGGTTCCAGCAATACCAGCTTGTCTAAGGGCAAATTCAAAACTTGTTAATTTATCATCTGCAACACCAATTCCTTTTGTAAGAAATAATTTCTTTGCGACTAGATCTAACAATTCAAATTTTTTTCAAGCATCTCTTGTAATTAAGATTTTCAGTCTAGTAATCAAATTAGAATCCAAACAGCAGGATTTTACTTCTTGTATTTTCTGCTATCGCGTACTTTGGGTTTTTGCGTGAAAAAAAGAAATCCCATAAATCCGCCAAGGCCTAAATTAATCACACCTAGTAATGTTATGATTAACCCCTGCATGCCGCTAGTTGCAAGAAATAATCCAGAAAACATACCAAATCCGGCTGCCGCGAAAAACATAATGAGCAAAACCTTAAGTTTTTTTGGAGGAATGTACTTCATCGAGATTTTTCATATTTTATGATTATTAAAGTGATTTGATATGATCTATAGTTTTGAGAACATTTTAAATCACCATAATCCTTGCGTACGTCATGCCAATGTAGCTCAGCCTGGCTAGAGCAGCTGATTTGTAATCAGCAGGTCGCGAGTCCAAATCTCGTCATTGGCTTTATCTAAATTTACAATCTCGTACGTATTGATACTGACAAGCGTTTATTAGACGTAATCAAAGGTTGGAAACCATAAGGAAATATGACGAATTAGACTACGGTGTTCTTCGTCATGATTTAGATGAAGAAAATGACAAAATTTGAAAAATTAGGATTAGAAAAAAAATTATTGGATACACTAGATGAAGCTGGATTTACCACTCCGTTTCCAATACAGGAGCGTACAATTCCAGTTTTGCTAGAAGGAAGTGACGTAATTGGTCAAGCTCATACTGGAACTGGTAAGACCGCTGCATATGCACTTCCAATGTTACAGAAAATAACTGCAAAACAAGGAATACAGGGAATTGTAATGGCACCTACAAGAGAACTCGCATTACAAATAACATCTGAAATTAATAGATATGCAAAATATACTGGAATCAGAACTATCACAATTTATGGCGGTCAAGGTATGGGAATACAACTTGATGCGCTAAGAAAAAAACCAGAGATCATAGTTGCTACTCCTGGTAGACTAATTGACCATTTGAAAAGAGGTACTATAAAACTGAACAATGTAAAACATGTGGTGTTAGACGAAGCTGATATAATGCTTGATATGGGCTTTGTTGAAGACATACAATTTATTTTAGATCTTACGCCAGAAGAAAGAGTCACATCTTTGTGGTCAGCTACAATGCCGCAAGAAATAATGCGATTAGCACAAACTAACATGAATTCTCCGAAGAAAATTCTTGTTGATTCAGATGATCTTAGTGGAGCAGGAATAGATCAATCATTTTTGATTATAAAAGATAGAGAAAAAGGAAAGTTTTTGCTTGATTTTATAGGTGGCAATATTGGCCAGTGTATTGTATTTTGTTCAACAAAAATTAGAACGCGCGATGTTGCAAGAATGCTCCGTAAAGCTGGTAAGAAATCAGTGGCAATTGAAGGAGATATGTCCCAAAATAAACGTGAGGACTCCATGCAGAGATTTAGAAGAGCAAAAGTAGACATACTGGTTGCAACTGATGTTGCGGCGAGAGGAATAGATGTGCCAGAAGTTGCTCTTGTAGTCAATTACGATATTCCAAATCAAGATATGGTATATTTCCATAGAATAGGTAGAACCGCAAGAGCGGGTGCCAAGGGTAGAGCAATTACACTAGTTTCATACTCGTCAGTTGGAGAATGGAATGAAATAAAAAAACAGACACATGTTAAGATGACAGATCTTAACGAAAAACTTGGAATTGAATTTAAGATTCCTGATCCGCTCAAGCGGAGAGCAGATACGGGACGGCGTTTTAATAGATTTGCAAAAAATACTGGAGGACAATCTCATGGTAGACATAGAAATGCTAGAGACCAATATGAAAAAAGAAAAAAGCCACAGCATATAACAACAAGAAGTTACTTTAGTAAAAAGAAGCGTTGGTAAACTAATTGAAAATATGTATCTTTGAAGACTTAAAACCCACATTAAGTAACTGATAGTGAAACAAAATAATGCATAAAGGATTTGTGTTACTGAATTGTGATTTGGGTGCTGAGGAATTTATTGTAGAAGAACTTAGAAAAATTTCCCAAGTTTCGCAGGCGTACGTCACATTTGGAGCATATGACGTAATTGCAGAAATAAATACGGATTCACAAGAAGATTTTGATGAGACCGTTTCATTCAAGATAAGACGGTTAGCACGGGTTGTAAGTACAATGACACTTAATGTTATCAATTCTTAATGATTATATGAGTAACAATTAGAATAATTCTAGTTGGAAAAAATAGATTATACTGGTACTGTGTATCTGCTTGATCACAAATATCCAGAACCGCTATTAAATCACAGTATTAAAAAACTAGGAGATCTTGGAATAAAAAAAGAGGATATAACAATAACTGATTCTCCAGAGAGTCCTCAGATTGGAAATATTGTGGTGGAAGTTTTTCCATACCACCTAGAAATAGCACGTGTAAGAACAATTAGAAATGATTCGTTTATCAGCGGTTCAATTACGACAATTGAACTAAAGACAGATGCTGCTGGTAAATATATTGATTAATCTTGAAAAACAGACCTAAAAAAAAGAAACAGTCTACTATGTATGCTGCTATTTCAGTGGGAGTGATAATAGTTGCATTGTCGATATTTTTTGTTTATTCTAGTGATCAAGCAAAAGAGCGTGGTAAGGCTTTTGGTAAGGCAGTAGAATTTGTACAGGATGATTTAAGAAAGTTAACACACTCATTTGATTCAAAAGTCTCTATGTTTAAGCAGGGAGACATTAGCAAGGGGGAGTTTTTAGAATTTGCTGAAAAACATGAACGTGAAATGGAAAAAATTATTTTACGATATGATAATTTACAAATACCGCAATCATTCGTTTCGTCTGTGGAATTATTCAAATTGTCAGCTGAGACACAATTGGAGAGTGATCATTATATGATAGAATGGGTCAGAACCGGCGAAGATACAGCGCACATTAGATCAGATTCTTTATTGCAACAATCATTTGATTATGAAATGGCTGCATTGGCAAAATTTAAGTTAGCACAAGGGCAGACAAACCCATAACTTATTTAATTATATCAAAGAAGATCTAGTATTGAAAAAGTTAAGTCTGTTTCTAATCTTGTTAGCATTTGTAGTGCCTAATGCTTTTGCTGAAGTCTATGTAGATAATGACCATAAGTATCTTGGGGATGATGGTACGATCCACATTGTTGGTGAAATCATAAACGAATCAGACAAGCCGATAAACCAAGTTAATGTTATTGCAATTTTTTATTCTGATGGCAATAGTGTTTATCAGACAAGCACAGAAAATTTAACCAGCATAATTATGCCAGGAATGAATGGGATTTTTGATTTAATGGTTACTGAAAATATCAGTAATGTTGATTACTATACATTAGATGTTGATTACAAGGTAACTCAACCAAAAGACCAAGTGATTGAGATTACGTCATCTGAATTGTCATATGGTCCAGTTGACAACATTGCTATACAGGGAACTGTTGCAAATAATGGTGAAATAACAGCTAACATGGTAAAAGTCATTGCTACATTATATGATCGAGATGGTAATGTTATTGCTGTTTCACAGACAAGAACGGAGCCAGATTATTTACGAGCAAGTGATGAATCATTCTTTTTAATTCCTATTCTAGATAAAACTCAGGCAAGTGAAATGGTAGATTATTCACTTGTTGCAGAATCAGAAGAGTATACAGCGGTACCAGAATTTCCTTTGGGTTCAGGTGTATTGTTAGTAGCTTCACTTTCTGCATATATTGCATTGACTAAAAACCCTTCAATAGTTACAAGAAGTTTAGGACATCTAAGCAATCCAAGATGGATCTTGTCACGTTTGAGATAGTCTTCTTTCTAATAGTGAAATGACACTTTCTAATGAAATTCAAACATTTCTAGATAGTCAGATTGAATATTACACTAATGAAGCTAAAGCCTATAGGGAAATGGCTAAAGAGTATAACCTGGATGATAGCTCGGTATCTGACACCGCTTTTGGCATAATAGTTGGTTGTATTTACTCAAGCTTTATTCAAACATACACAAATCAAGATAGTACCCCAAACTCGCAAGATATTGAAGAATTCACTGAAATAATTGTAAAGAATTCCAAGAAGATAAAAGAATCTATACTGACTGATAATGATTCCAAATTAGAACAATGATGCTTGTACATTTAATTATAGATAAATTTCAAAGTGTCTGTAATTATGTCTGAAATAGATACGTATAGGATACAACAAATAGTTGACAATGGTAACGCAGTGCAAATCTCATTAGTTGAGGATGTGCAGACAGAACCACTGTCCCAGAAGCAATTGATCATAGAAAATGTATCTAAAAAATTAGACGAGGAAACAAAAAAGCAAGTTATGCCGCTTTTGGATGCTATACTTCAAGCACAGCCTACCATTAGAGTAAAAAGCTATGCCCAAACGAACATTTCAATCACAATGCCAAAAAATCGATATGAAAAGATGGGAAGACCACAAGTTGGCGATAAATTACAGGTAGACCTAAAAAAGATTTAGAGTTCTTTTTCTATTTCAGATAAATCAGATAGCGGTAATGAACAACTAAAATTTTTACAAACAAACACGTTTGTTTTATCATCATGAAATTCTTTTCCTGAAAAGAATGCGTGTTTTGATAGGGAATCCAAATTATTTTTATCTCTAACTATAACCATAATTGACTCTGGCAGGAATTTTTTTTGTAATGATGAAATGAGTTCAGAGTTCTTGTCATTAATTATAGTAATTTCTGTAGGCTTTTGATGATACAAATACAACACGTTAAGTAAATACCCAAATGCAAATGGATTTTCAGCCGCAGCTGTTGCCTGTGATTCAATAATTTTTTTGGTTATTTCTAAAAATTGTTTATTTTGAGTGATATGATGGAGTCTGAGCAACACATACGCGGCAACTGAATTCCCAGACGGCATTGAAAGGTCATAATTGCTTTTTGGTCGTATAATCAATTTTTCATGGTTATCTGATGTGAAAAAAAATCCGTGTGTAGAATCATCCCAAAAATGTGTGATTAGATAATTAGATAGGTTAGTTGCAAATAACAAATACATTGGGTCTGAGGTGATTTCAAACATGTCTAGTGATGCGTTTGCCATATTGGTGTAATCATCTAGGTATCCGTTGAGTTTGGGTTCTCCATTTTTGAATGTTCTATGCAAGATATGATTTTTCTCAAAATTATTTTCAAAGAAGTCTAATGATTTTTTTGCAACGTCCAGATATTTTGAATTGCCAGTTATTCGGTAGCCTGACAGAAAAGCAGAAATCATCAGGCCGTTCCATGAGGTTATAACCTTATCATCTTTTCCAGGTTGTTCCCTTTTGCTTCTAATTTCAAGTAATTTGTCAGAACATTTTGAAATAATATTCTGTATTTCAGATTCACTCTTTCCAAATTTGAAACCTAATGAAGATGCATTGATGTTATTTGCAAGGATAGTCTTCCCTTCAAAGTTTCCACCGTCTGTTACATCATAATAAATACAAAATATTTCAGAATCTTCGCCTAAGATTTTTTCAATTTCTTGTTTTTTCCATACAAATGTTTGGCCCTCTTCCCCATTGGTATCAGCATCCTGTGCGGAAAAAAACATGCCATCACTTGATGTCATTTCACGAATAACATAATCAAGGGTTTTTTTTACAACATTCTCAAAAAAAGGATCTTTGGTAATTTGATAAGCCTCAGAATAAACTATGGGTAGCAGTGCATTATCATATAGCATTTTTTCAAAATGTGGGACAAGCCATCTTGCGTCAGTAGAATAACGATGAAACCCACCACCAATCTGATCAAAAATTCCACCTTTTGCCATTTTTTTCAAAGTTAACAATGCAAATTTTTCGAACTTGGATATTCCAGAAAGTTTTGAGTATCTGAACATGAATGATAAATTAGATGCGTTTGGAAATTTTGGTGCTTGACCAAATCCACCGTATGTAGTATCAGCAATTTGTAAAAGATTAATCGCTGCCTCATCAAGTACTGACTTGTCAATTTTAGAAGGTGTGGGAAATTGTTTTAGCTTGTCTAGATTTTGCATAAAGTTATCAGCTGCCTTTTCAATGTCTTTTGGTTTTTCCTTCCATGATTGTGCTAACTGCCTGCATAAACTTCCAAAACCAGGTCTTCCATACGAGTCGATGGAAGGAAAATATGTCCCGACATAAAATGGTCTTTGTTCAGGAGTAAGAAATACACTTAACGGCCAGCCACCCTGCCCTGTAGACATTTGACAAACCTTTTGATAAATATCGTCTAGATCAGGGCGTTCCTCTCTGTCTACTTTGATGTTAACAAAATTCTCATTCATGATTTTTGCGATTTCATTATCTTCAAATGATTCATGTGCCATAACATGACACCAATGGCATGAGCTGTATCCTACACTTAGAAAGATTGGTTTGTTTTCTTTTTTTGCTCTACCAAGTGCTTCCTCATTCCATGCATACCAATGAACAGGATTTTTGGCATGCTGTAATAGATATGGACTGGTTTCGTTACCTAGTTTGTTTTCGCTCATGAAACTTTATGATCAAATAAGCTATTTGTATCAAGCTTACACACGCATACAAGCTATTACACATACATACATCTTACATATTACAAGATTCTTTTTGGGATATGGGTCAGCTAAACTCGTGCAGAGTTTGTGGAAGGATATTTGATTCAGAAGCAGAATTAAAAAAACATGAACATTTCTGTGCTTTCACAAGGAGGAAACAATATGAAAAGTCAAAAAAAATCTAGAACAATGATTAATTGTCAATATAAACAAGTAAGCTAAATGGAAATTGTCCAATTATCAGATATTCACGTCGGTTCACAATTCCGTGAAGAAACATTTCAAAAAGTAATTGATGAAATTAATTCATTAAAACCGGAAGCTGTAGTGATCACTGGGGATCTTACTAATGAAGGATTAATCGACCAATATGAAAAATGCAAAAAACTGATTTCACAAATTGATGTTGATAAAATAATTGCAATTAGTGGAAATCATGATTATAGAAACACTGGCTACTTGCTGTTTAAGAAATATTTTCCATTTAGGACTGAAAATGAATTGGGAGACGATACAATACTTGTAACGCTTGGATCAGCTAGACCAGATCGTGATGAGGGGGAGGTTGGTCACCATCAAAACTTATGGCTTGAGCGAACTTTGAAAAAATATGAAGATAAATTAAAGATAGTGGCAATGCATCATCATTTGATCAGTATTCCTGATACTGGTTCTGACAGATTGACTGTAATTGATGCGGGTGATGTACTACGAACTATCTTAGACTCTAACGTAAACTTGGTTCTGTGTGGTCATAAACACAGACCATGGATTTGGGATTTCAATACATTGTCGATTGCAAATGCTGGCACTGTTTCATCTGAAAGAGTTAGAGGCTTCTTTGAAAACTCGTATAATATAGTAAATATTCAAAATGGAACTTTCCGTGTTGACCTAAAAATTCCTGGCGGTAAAAGGATACAATTACGAGATATTGTAAAAAACTATACACAGTTAACAGATTGAATTTGGTTTACTAAAATTATACAATTAAATTTTTACTGTGAAATAATTGAGTATTTCTATAATTATTAACGTGAGCACGTTATACTAATTAACTGAATTCATTAAGCAACAAACATGCGGGGATCGCCTAGCCTGGTAGGGCGTGGGATTGCTAATTCCATGTTCGCAAGGACACGGGGGTTCAAATCCCCCTCCCCGCGCTTTTTTAATTAAATTTAAAAGTGCGTTGATACACGTTTTCGTTATTGGGACGAAGAAAAACACAAAAAATTGTCAAGGCTGGTCCAAAAAATGCAACTACTGGCATGTGTCCAGAATGTAAGACTATAGGCAGAATCTTTATCATCGGTCAGGTTGGTCAAGAGCGAGCAAAGTGTCCTGCCTGCAACAAATTGTTTGATCTATAGTTGTCTGCACAAACCTACCCATAACTTTTTAAGGTCTTTTCATTTTTTTAAAGCAACATGTCATCAGAAGAATCTGAAACCATTTATGATAGAATTGCTAAGCTTGAGGATGAGGTTGCAGCATTGAGAAGTGAAATAGATTTTCTAAAACGTGCATTACGTAATGAATTAGCACGTCATGAAGTGAAAATGGCAAAGAAAGGTACAGAAGTATCTTCACTTATAGATTAGACTTTTCTCTGACACTTTTAATTAATTCTAGAATAAAATCTGCATCGTCCGCCTCTGGTTCTAGCTCCAGATATTTATTGAGTAAAGGTAATGCCTTATCATAACGCAAAAGCCGTTCTTCTAAAATACCCTTATCTCTAATTTCCTCAGGAGATTCTGGTTGCATTCCTAAAATCATATCTGTGCATTTCATAGCATTATCATATGCATATGATTGGGTGTATGCATTTTTTAGATTTCTTAATAATCTAGTCAAAAGTTGTTCCGTTGTAGCTTCGTTTAGATATTCTGGAACAAATTCAACACCCTCTCCAAAATTTCTATCCAGAATTTCCTCTAAATCCTCAATTGTAAGCAACTTTCCACGATAAAATGGATCCAAGTTAATCTCCTCTTTGTATTTTACAATTACATGTCCAGGGAATCCAACAATCTGAAGATCAAGTCCTATATTCTTGGCAACTTCTGAGTATATTATAGAGAGAGTAATTGGTATACCAGTTTTTTTGTCAAGTACTATGTTAAGAAAACTATTTCCCGGATCGTAATAATCTTCTTCGGCTCCATGAAAACCAAGTTCGTCAAAGAAGTACTCATTAAGCATGGATATAAGATATGTTGAGTTTTTAATTTCGCCTATTTTTATTTTCAGGGAATTACCCATCTCATTTATTTTTTCGATGTATTTCGATATATTCAGTTCAGGATATTCCAGAATTTGTGCCATCTTTAGACATTTTTCAATCAAATTATAATTTGGATTTTTAGAAAAAGATATCCATTCAGCAATAAATGGATCAAATTTTTCTGCGTCCAATAGATTCCATATTATTTGATTCTATTTAGATATAGTTGTGGATCTTTTAACTCTCTTGTGTTGGGAGGATTTGCGATTAGTTTCACAAATGTATCTTTACCATACACGTCAAATACATGTTGGGTAAATTCTTTACCTGTGCTCTTTTTTACACTGTAGTCAGAATAATTAGTACCTACAAATGTACTAAGATAATTTTGAAAATCAATATCATCTTTCAGTATTTGTTGCACCACAAATTCTGCCATTCCCTCCATGGTGGTAAATACAGCATGCTGAGCCTGAATAGGTTCTAGCCATTTTTTGTAGATTTCCTCTAACGATGGAATAAGATCTGAAATCTTGGGGTCAATTTCAACATGAGTGTATGTCATAACATCTGGTCCCATAACATTGGTGATAAAATTGTCAGGATTCAGCATGAAAAATAAGTTTGCTTTCTTGGCAATTTGGAATTCTTCAGGTACAAGTTGTAACTGTAGGTATTCAGTTAGTTGAGTGACAGTTTTATCATCTAACGCTAAGATGGTTTTTGCCAGTTCCTCGTTTATTGTATTAACCTGCATTACAGCTTGAATGTTCAATCTGTGAAGATTGTCTTGTACGGAATGAACAATCTCCTCCAAAATTGTCATTTTCATAGCTCCAAAATAACCAGATTTTACCGATTCTGCATTAGATTCGTATGGTAAACCTTGCTTGTATAGAATTATTCTTGGGTAATCATCCAAGATAAACCTGTTAAGGTAGATCTTTGAATCAAGATAGTCACCGTAGGTAGTCGATATTTTTGAGATGTATGATTTCACATAAGTAGAATAAACCAGGAATTTTGTTGTATCCTCCTTAATTAATTCAGAAATTGTTTTCAGATCATTTTTTGCAACAGCATCAAATAGTTTATCAACATATATCCGTCCATTCTCTGTGAATACTTTTTTTCCTTTTAGCCGCTTAAATTCATCGAGTTTCAGATACTCAATAGACAGCTCCTTGGAAACTTCCAAACCCATGTATTCATTTACACTTTGAGCTAAATCCACAAACAAGTTTTTTGAAACACTTTCAATATCATCAAATTCTACAGTAAAGCTTCTATCCTCTTTGATCTTTTTTGCAAGTTCTACTATTACTTTTTCCTCATCAATTTCAACAGAAAGTTGTCCCATCAATGCCTCAGCAAATTCATCAAACTCTGACATGTGCACTCGATCGATAAAAAACTCAATTTAACATTATCTGTAGTGCCGGGGGTGGGTTTCGAACCCACGACCTCCAGATTATGAGTATTGCCCTTCTT
>OFBK01000034.1_pt1 | contig 11535 bp, 9 predicted proteins | sample 1520571 | NCBI WGS metagenome assembly OFBK01 (sample SAMEA3696448, study PRJEB22514) | metagenome | biome: water; feature: marine; material: hydrothermal vent | place: Pacific Ocean | collected 2014-08-15 | depth 1539 m | reverse complement strand
TATAAACTAGGTGCTCGTTATACCACTGGTTTTCCAAGCTTACAGAAGAAGGCAGAATTGGTGCCATGGATGCAGTCCAGTATAGTTTGTCATCAAACCTCAAAATATCATTATCTTCAAAATTTACATAAGGTATCAATCCAATTTCTGGTTTTAATTTTGCAAATGCCGCTTCCCAATCCCATACACGGATACCGTCTAGAACATCAGCATTGTCTTCAATGTACTGATCAATTTGGTTTGGAGAAATTGATTTTATTGATGGATCATGAATATGTTCTTCAATTTGATCTAATTCAGCAAGGTATTGATTCACGCCAATTTGTTGTGCAGTATATGGTCCAAGATATTCTATCTTTTTAGCATCAGCAATGCTGGTGTTAACAGACATTGCAATGCCGACAATTACTGCAATTGCAATAATAGTAAAAATTCTGATGTAGACATCTCTTTTTAACATATGCGTTAGTATTCTAGATCTAATCCTATCAAATATTGAAAACGCAATTAGTGCAAATCCAACAACAAATGTTCCTCCTATGGCATATCTTGTATTGTAATCAATGTTTTCACCAAAGAACATGTTAAAGGCGGACCAGATTATACCAATTCCTACAATTGCTTCCAATGATGAAGTGTAATTAAGCCACTTTGGTTTTCCTTGAGCCGCATCATGAATATAGGATGTAGCAACCTTGAAAATATGATGTAGCCCAACAAACAACAAGAGCCGTAATCCAATAACACCCAGTATGGATGGAACCAGAATTAATAGTGCTGGAATCATTGGAATCACTTTTTCAGTTGCATAGGAATAATCGGTTGGTGGTGTTACAAAAGGAAGTGAAAATATTTCAGGTATGTTCTCTATACCCAAACTATTTCCGTCTATTACATACATAGCGGCAAAACCAAACATAATGTTTGCAAAGAATGCCCCAAAGAGGACAACCTTGGTAAACTGCCAAATTACAAAATGTGGAACAGATAACTTGTAATCGTGAAAACTTGTAATAGTTTCTGTTACAGCCGAAGTTGGGTTACGATTAATGAAACCAATTGCGGTAGACAAAGAGTACCATAAAATCGAATGGCGTTTTACTATGTTTACACGTATTAGTGCTATCACTGATAGAATTATGGAAGAAACTAACGCGAAGTAGAGTGGTGTTATAAAAAGATCAGCAAATTCTTCCACATTCATAAATAATGTCACAGCCTGGCTGCCTACGAGAGCAAAGGCAATAATTACGATTAGAGCTACTATTCCTATTTTGATATACTTTCCAGCATCTGGTAGAGGATGACTACCCTCTTCATTTTTAGCACTATACAAGTTGAATAACGTCGATTTTTAGTAAATTAATACCTTATTGGCATATGTGCAAGATTTACGTATCAGAGATTGATGCTATACCTTTGCATACCATATAGGCTGCAGCATATTTTGGAACGGAGGTTTTTTCATTCATATATGGACCAAATTTTGTATTTTTTAAACTAAATTTAATTGGAAAATTTGCTAAAATTTCTACTGGTTTATCCTCAATCAAACATGCTTCTATGTATGGATTGAATTTTTCAATGTCTTGGCAGACTAGTTTCACAAGACTACTTTTACTATTTAGCGAGCCCTCAAGTCGAAAAATTCTATGAATGTCTGATGTCACATTGGAATCTATCTTGACTCCAATCGAATTTTTCATTTCTTCAAGTTTTTGCTGATAAGCGACTTGCCCATCAGAGATGACCTTTGTAATGGTCTTTGATCTTTTAGACTTAGAACCAAAGAGCTCCTTTGCCACACGACCAGACCAACCAGAATCGCCAAGATCTGGAAATGAAGTTCTTGAAGGATTGTTTTTTGGAAACCCAAACCTTTCAGGCATGGCACTCTGAAATTTGATATAATCAATCAAATCACGTCTTTCGTTAGAACCCAATTGGTTATAGGACGAATTTGTAACATAAACATGAAATCCTTCATTACCTGAAAAGGATATTCTGATATTCTTATCATCTATTTGTAAATCAGTAGTTAGAATTTTCACCAAGTTCAAAACTTCCTTCTTTACACCAGAAATACAATTTTGGCAAGGCAATGATACAAGATCCAGTTTGTTTGATTTGCATTTTGGACAAGCGTCCTGCACTAAAGATATCTCAGCGCAAGAAACACATTTCATGCATGTGTGATCTTTCCTGCAAGATAGCTTTAGATCCTTTGCATCTATATCAAAAATAAGATCCGCCTCTTTCCAGTCTTTTTCTGCCATTGGTAAATTTGGAAAAGAGTAGTATCCGTTTGAACAAAAAACATCGGAAGGTACATTTGTCATTAACATCAAATGCAAATCTTTATCGGTTTTTAATGACATATGTCTTATCATTCCAGAATTAAATTTTTTGTAGCCATATTCCCTTTCTTTTGATCTGTCTGGAACATGAATTAAATCAAAATGATCAAAGTAGTATTGTTTGAAAGTTTCTTCTAAAAATTTTAAATCATTTTCAAGCATTTACAATCTTTTCCGACCAAACTGCATTGGGTTTATAATATTATCACAATCAGGTGTAATATAGCAGAGATTATTACTTTTGATCTTTTCGCATGATGGACAAACATATTTTGTTTTGCTGCCGCCTGTTTCACCAGAAAGCTGTTTGATTTGGTAACGCGTAACTTTTTCATTCCAATCAGGAGCATTTTTGAATAATGGTGTAATTTCATCTATTGTCTGTCCTCTTCCAAGAAGAAATGTAGCCAACATAAATCGGCCAGAGTGAGATAAGTTTTCTCCTTTGTTGAGTACTTCTATTGCATGTTCAATGCATGGTGGATACGCTCCTGTTACAACTGTGTTAACTACAAATTTTTTTGCCAAAGCAGATAATCTTTTAACTTTATCCTCAAATCCGTCAGACATAGATGGTGTGTTGGCAGACTTAATCTTGGAGCCTATATAGCCACTAAGTTTCCACCGAATCAATCTTACAGATTCACGTGGGCTCAAAAAAACCATGCCATTCTCAACATGTCTGTTAACTAACTTCCATTCACGCTCATGAAAATTTACAGCATGCTTCAAGTAATCAGGAATTGGAATAACAAAATAGCCTCCGGTCTTTTTGATAGTTACAGAAAAAATATCTCGAAAAATTTTGATTGCAAATTCTTCGCTTGTTTTATCTGAATTGCTAACTAGATCTCTTTGTAGAAATTTTTCAGCCCGACGAGCCTCAGCAAGAGAAAATTTATTGATCAGTGTGTTAAGCCCACTTAGTTTTAGTAGTACAATTGCTATCAAAAATGAAAATACGTTTAGTGGAAGAGTAGTCTCTTTTTCACTCGGATCATCTAGTTCAGGATAGTAAGTTTTGTCCTCTGCTGCAGATTCAATCCGTTCATATGCTTTATCCACAATAATCTTGAGATCTGGATCAGTAGCAAATTGTTCTAATGTAAATCCCTTATCTTTCAGATACTGCCCAGCCTCTGCTAAGAAAGGATATTTTGCAATCTCATCTTGTCCTAAACTTATCATATATTGACTACCCAAACCTTTCTAAAAAATTTGATTTAAAAGCTTTCAAAACAAAAAAAACAATACTGTTTAAATTATGTTTTGAGTCCTTCCATGCGTGCAGATCGGACTTCATGTTTCAATTTCAGGTTCTATTGCTAATGCAGTTACTAATGCCGTAGAGCGTGAATGTTCTGCATTTCAAATTTTTACAGGAAATCCTAGAGGATGGTACTCTAAAGATCTTCCAAAAGAAGATGTTTCAAATTATAAGAAAAATCTTAGCGAGTCTAACATTGATAGGTTTGCGACCGTAGCACATATGCCATATCTTCCAAATCTTTCCACTCCAGATGAACCCAGTTATGAAAAATCGATTAAAGCCATGATAAGAGAGGTTGAACGATGTGCCAAAATAGGAATACCATATCTTGTAACACATTTGGGAAGCCACAAGGGATCTGGAGAGGAAAAGGGAATGCAGAGATTAACAAGTGCTCTAATGGAAGTTGCCAAAGCAACAAAAGATGTCACAATTCTTCTTGAAAATACTGCTGGGCAAAAAAATTCTGTAGGCTCTGATTTTACACAGCTGGCAGAAATTTTCTTCAGCCTGGAACCTGCAAGCAGATTTGGAATATGTATTGACACATGTCATGCATTTGCTGCAGGATATGATCTAGGAAATGAGAAAAATGTAAAAGACACATTTGAAAAATTTGATAAAGAGATTGGATTGAAACATTTGAAAATTCTCCATTTGAACGATTCTAAGGGTGAGCTAGGATCTCATCTTGATAGACATGACCATATCGGTTTAGGTCAGATAGGAAACGCTGGATTAAGCAAAGTAATCAAATTAATGAATAAAAATAAAATTCCAATAATATTAGAGACCCCAATTGATGATAGGCGAGACGAGTTTGAAGATATTGGAACCGCTAAAGAACTTGCATAAAACTAATTTATTTCACCTAGGTGGCTTGCAATTATGAAATATGATGATGTTATGAAACTCGCACTGGAACGTGGATTTTATTTTCCAAGTTGTGAGGTTTATGCTGATGCACAGGCTGGATTCTGGGAATATGGACCAGCTGGTGTAAGTTTGAAAAATAAGTTCTTAGAACTTTGGAGAAGGGAATTGGTTAGACGTGACAAAATGATTGAGATTGATGGTTCACAAATAATGTCCAAGTCTGTATTTGAGGCATCTGGTCATTTAGCTAGTTTTGCTGACCCCATTGTAAGGTGTACAAAGTGCAAATCAACATACAGAGCGGACAAAATAATAGTTGACGCCACCAAAACTGTCATTCCTGAAAGTGCTGGTCTTGATGAATTTGACAAAGTTATTTCTGAAAAAAATGTAAAATGCCCAAAGTGCAAAGGTGATTTTGAAAGTACTAAAAAATTCAATATGATGTTTCAGGTTGGAATAGGACCGGAAGGCGAAGAGGCCTACCTAAGACCCGAAACATGTCAGTCCATCTTTGTTGATTTTCCACGACTTTTCAAGATTATGAGAGGGAAGCTTCCACTGGGAATTGCACAAATAGGTAAGAGTTTTAGAAATGAAATTGCCCCCAGACAAAGCCTACTAAGGCTAAGAGAGTTTTATCAGGCAGAAATTGAGGTATTTTGTAATCCTGCTAAACTAAATGAGCTTGACAAGTTTTCGGAGATAGAGAACACAAAGATTCCAATTCAAGTTGATGACGAAGTGAAGATTATGACTTGTAAAGAGGCGGTGGATTCAAAAATAATTCCAAACAAGTTTGTTTCTTACTATCTGGGAATATTAACTGAGTTTTATGAAAAAGCTGGTATAGACATACAAAAAAGCAGATTTCGTAAATTGGGAGAAAAGGAAAAAGCGTTCTATGCAGAAGTTGCTTTTGATTTTGAGGTTGAGACTACTACCGGATGGCTTGAATTGGTAGCATGCAACTATAGAGCGGATTATGATTTAACTAGTCATGCTACTAAAAGTAAAGAAAAATTTGAGGTAATGGATAACGATGAAAAAGTACTTCCACATGTTTTTGAGATTTCTATGGGAATAGATCGTAGTTTGTACACCATATTAGAACATAGTTTACGGGAAGACAAAGAAAATGATAGGACCGTGCTATCACTCAAGCCGTATTTATCTCCAATTCATGTTGGAGTATTATCACTTGTAAAAAAAGATGGTCTTGCGGAAAAAACAGATGAGATTTATCTAAAAATCAAGCGAAAGTATGATGTGTTTTTGGATCATTCTGGTGCGATAGGAAGAAGATATAGAAGGTTGGATGAAGTTGGTGCGCCTTATGCCATTACAATTGACCACCAAACGTTACAAGATGATACTGTCACTCTTAGAATGCGCGACTCGATGGAACAAAATAGAATAAAAGTTTCTGAGTTGGATGAGATACTTTCTAAGGAAACAGCTTTCCCTTAGTCTTTAAAATTTTAAAAATAGAAAAAATTGGACTTTGTCTTAACGCCTATTCAAGGAAATCCATTGGATTTGATTGTGTATTAGATTGCGTTTGGGACGGAAGTCCTGTTGGTGCCATTGTTGGTATTGATGGAAATTTTTCGTCTGTTTGTTGTGAAGCAACAGCTTCTGCTTCCTGAAGAATTGAGTTTGTCTCTTCAGTCATAGCACTGTCTTGCATCTCAAACGAATCGCCTGAAAGTGAATCAACCATAAGTCCATTCAATGTTTCTGTCATGGTATTCAACTCAGAGTCTGCCTCTGGCATGAATTTACTCATTGTTGGTTTCAATTCTTTCATAGTTGACATCGCTGGTCCAATTGCAATCATTGCATCACCAAGATCATGAATAGTAGTTAATCGTAATTGTACTTGTTCAAGGGAATTTCTGGCATTGCCTAATACTCTTGAAACTTTACGAACTTCTGCCAATTCAGAAGATAGAACCCTACTAGTTGGTGTATCATGGCTCTGCGTTGCAGTGACAACTCTATCAAAAAGTTGCTGATCCCTTTGATGTAATTTTGTCAACATGACGTCCATCTTTGAAGTTTGCACTTGAAGTTTGTTAACTGCTGTTTGAATTCGTGGTTTTAGTGCGCCTTGTGGCTTTACAGTATCACGAATCTTTTCAGTCATACTTTTTACTTCTCTTTGTGCCCATGTCTTTTCAAAAGATGTCATAGGGCATCGTTTACAATTTTATTCTTAATACTGGGTGTGTATTTAGATCAACACTAGGCTAAATTTAGCTAACAAAAGAGGTATGAATGAATGAAAATTGCGGTTTTTGACTCTGGATTTGGTTCAATATCAATTATAACGGAAATACAAAAAATTTTCAAAGGAGAGTTAATTTATTTCGCTGATCAGAAAAATTTTCCTTATGGAGTAAAATCGAAAAAAGAGTTGGAAAATATCATCAAAGACACAGTAGATCTACTAGAGGAAAAATTTTCTCCGGACTTTATTATAATGGCATCAAATACACCCACACTTTTACTCGATTATTCTAGGATCAGCAGGAAATTAGCTGGAATATACCCTCCACTTAGTGATGCTGTAAAAATATCTAGAACAAGAAATATTGCAATTCTTGGAACTAGATCTGTTATTCAGAGTGAAAGTATTACAAAATTTATAGAAAAATGTAACGTGCCAAACGACATAGTGATTCACAAAATTGATTGTTCATTACTTGTTGAACTTGTAGAATCTGGAAAATTTCTCACAGATGAAGAATATTGTAAAAATATCATCAAAGAAGTTTTAAAAGATGTATTTTTAGATAGTTCTATTGATGTTGCTACTCTATCAAGTACACATTTACCATTTTTAGAACCATTTCTAAGATCAATTTTCAAAAATGTTAAGTTTTTAGATCCTGCAAAAAATATTTCAAATGTTCTAAAAGATTTCGTAAAGGATAATGATTTACAGCAAAACGTATTGAGAATATTTACTTCTGGTGATGTTAATCTTTTTAAAAAAAATCTTCAGATGATGGGAATTAATAATGAAGTTAGTTTTTTGACGACTTAGAATGTGATTTTCTAAATCCGTGACTAAAGCTTTTATCATATAGGCGAGAATATTCGTATGATTTTGGTTTTATAACATCCCCGATTATAATGATAGCAGTTCTAGTAATCTTTTGATCTCTGACTCTCTTTGTAATTGTCTCTAATGTACCTGTGATAATTTTTTGATCGTCCCAACTTGCACGATAAACAACCCCAACAGGTGTTGATTTTGGGTATCCGCCTGTTAATGCTTCTTTTACTATACTTGATAGAAGTTGAACGCTAAGATAGAAGATCATTGTTGCTCTATGTTTTGCAAGTTCTGATATTTTTTCACGCTTTGGAACTTTTGTGCGTTTTTCTGCTCTTGTTATTATCATAGTTTGTGTTACTCCGGGAAGTGTTAGCTGAGCTCCAAGTGCAGCTGCGGATGCTAGAAATGATGTAACTCCAGGTACTATTACAGAATCAATTTTTTCTTTATACAGATTGTCCATCTGTTCACGTATTGCTCCGTAAATTGATGGGTCACCATCATGAAGTCGTACTACCTTTTTGCCTTTTTTGGCATTTTTTTTTAATAGATCAAAAATTTCTTCGCGTACAAGTTTTGCAGCATCATATGTTCTGGCTTTTTTGCACATCTTAAGAATCTCCGGCGGAATTAAAGAGCCAGAATATACAACAACATCTGCCTTCTGAATCAGTTTTTTTGCTTTCACAGTAATTAGATCTGGATCACCAGGACCACAACCCACAAAGTAAACCTTAGACACGTTTTACCACCAAGATAGAGAAATATTTGGTAGTAAGGGTATCATCATTAACTTCGCCCAAAGTCATTTTTCTGATTATTTCATGATCTGTGCCAAGATCTTGTCCAATTGCAAAAATAGAATTATCTGGAAACCCTGCATCCTTTAAGACTTGGATTACTTGGTCAAAATATCTTCCATCTTTAAGAAAAATCATGCTTTCTGAGTTTCTCGCAATCTCCTTTACAGTACTCAAATCATAACAAGATGGAATTACTGAAACCTTTTCTGCACCTTCGGCTACACTAACTCCAATTTTTGATGCAAAACTGAATATGGAAACTATGCCTGGAACTACGCTAATTTTCATTTCCGGGTAATTGGCTTTAATCTCTCTGTGCATGTATATCCATGTACTATACAGGTATGGATCTCCTATTGTAATGTAAACAACATTTTTTCCAGACAATACTTTTTCGGCCATTATCTTTGCGTTTTTTTTCCAAGTTGCCTCAAGTACATCTTTGTCCTTTGTCATTGGAAATATCAGTCGCACAATTTCTTGGTTTTTCGATTTATCAATTATATCAGAAACAATGGATAACACAATACTTGGTCTATCCTCATTTGAAGCAGGGCACATGATTGTATCCGCTGCATTAATGGCGTTTACAGCTTTAACTGTTAATAATTCTGGGTCTCCGGGTCCGCATCCAACACAAACTAATTCAGCCATAAAAAATCATCTTTTTAATTTTTTGTGGCAGACAATATTGTAACTGGATTTCGTGCAAGCATCATAGTTCCTGTAGATGTCTTTCGGCTCTTTGAAATGGTAACCTGAGTTATGTCAACTGACTTGAGACCTTGCTCCTGTACAAAAGACAGAACCGAAAAGATCGTTTCTATCTGTATCATTCCTATTACTATCCTTCCTTCTGGCTTAAGCTTGTCTAGACACATCCTAACAATTTCCGTTGTATCCTTACCTGTTCCACCCACAAAGATTGCATCAGCATCAGGTAACTCAGATATAGCCTCACTGGCATTGTTACCTATTACAGAAACGTTTGATATCCCAAACTTTGCAAGATTTTTTTTTGTTAATTCTACCGCTTTTGGATCATAATCTACTGCATGGACATGACCAGAGTCTTCTACCTGTAATGCTGCCTCTACTGACATGGAGCCAGAACCACAACCAATATCGTAAACAATCATTCCAGGCTTTAGTCTGCCCTTTGAAATCTGAACCGCGCGCACTTCTTCCTTTGTAATCGGAACTTTTTCATCTCGGTCAAAAAGTTCGTCAGGAATGCCAGGTGTTTTTGTCTTCCACAATATGATACAGCCCATCTAAGTAAATGGCAGTGAAAAGTCCTCTCTTGGAAGATTCAAAAGCGTATAGGTCATGATCCATGCAAACAAGTACAAGAAGACGAAACTGCCCATTCCTGTTGTTACAAGTTTCTTCCTGTCTGCCTTTGGGAAGTTTATCTTCATTCCCTTTGCTATGAAGCAAGTGATGATGAAAAGAACAATCATAAAAATAATTGATGACCATCTACGCTCTTCATTGCCGTCTATTTCTTCAAAGAGAAATGTTGCAATTGCTCCTCCAATAATTGCAAAGCCAAAGCGCATCCAGAAAAGCATGTTAGTACGTTTTTTGGTGATGTTTTGTTGTTCCTCAGAGATTACTGGTGTGGGTGGTGGTATCTCTGAGGTATCAGTGGATTCTGCTTCTATCTTTGATTCTGATTCTATCTTTGATTCTGATTCAAGTTCTGGTTCAGGTTCCGGTTCATTTTTTGCTGTCCCCTGTATAGTATCTTGATCAGGAGAAAGTTTCTTTTCCATTTCATTATACTCCCATTCATTTAGTCCAACTGCATCGTAAATGGTGCTATCAGGATAATTTCGGTTAAACCAATCTCTATAATTTTCTTCTAAAATGAATCGTTTGAGATAGCTGTGAGGGTCTTTGTTAGGATCTACAAAATCCTCGATTTTTTTACCCCTCGAACCGAACCTTATTTTTTTTTTACCGTGTCTAGCCAATGAAATTTCTAGATTTTTTCTGCGGTGCCATTTTTAAAACCTTTGTCTGAGTACCTAAATAATCGATAAGAGTATAATCGGAGACTCTTTACTCATATTATGACACTATCTGGAATTGAATTAAGATATCTTGTTAATGATATCAGCAAAAAAATTGACGGTTACTATGTTAGTAACATCTATGGGATTACAAAGGACAGTCTGCTTTTCAAATTTCATCATCCAGAAAAATCTGACGTTTTACTTATGTTATCCACTTTTGGAATTTGGATAACAAAAGTGAAGATAGAACCTATTGAGCCAAACAAGTTGTTAAAGCATCTTAGAAACAACCTACTCAGATTCAAACTTAAGGAAGTAAAGCAGATAGGTACTGAAAGAATTGTATATTTGACACTTTCCTATTTTGAAAAGGAATTTGTTATTGTTGTAGAGTTGTTTAGTGATGGAAATATCATAATTTGTAACAATGAAATGAAAATTCTAGCCTTGTCACATTCAATTAACGTCAGACACAGACAACTCCGTGTGGGTTCACAATATGTTCAACCTCCGCTAGACAACTTGGATATTTTGAATATGACCGAGAAAGATTTTGAACCCATTCATTCTGCGTCAATAGGAGTTGCAAAATGGATAGGAAAAACTCTGGGATTGCCCAGAAAATATATCGAGGAGATAACGAGATTAGCAAAAGTTGAATCAAAAAAGAAAGGAGAAGATGTATCTAATGAGGAGGTAAAGCGATTATTTGACTCCGCCACACAAATTGTTAACAATGTTGTAAATGGCCAACATGATCCTGAAATTGTTCGAAATGATGAGACGTATGTTAATCCAATTTCCTTAGAGGGAGAAAACCATGAAAAAATTGCCAGCTTTATGGATGGCCTTGATACAGTTTTCACTGAAAGCATTCTTAGCAAAGGAAAAACAATTCAAAGCTCCTCGTTTACCAAAAAAATTTCAGAATTGGAAACAAGACTTGATGAGCAAACAAAGGCAATTAAGATAGTAACTGAAAAATCGGAAAAAATTGCTGCAGTAGCAAACTCACTTTTTGAAGGACTTTCTCAAGGAATTTCATCAATGGATGATTCTAAAGTTACCGCCTTGCTGAAAAAGAACAACTCGGAGATTGTAAAAGAAAAAGGAATAACATATCTCAAAGTTGAGGATGAAA
>OFBK01000033.1_pt1 | contig 11588 bp, 15 predicted proteins | sample 1520571 | NCBI WGS metagenome assembly OFBK01 (sample SAMEA3696448, study PRJEB22514) | metagenome | biome: water; feature: marine; material: hydrothermal vent | place: Pacific Ocean | collected 2014-08-15 | depth 1539 m | reverse complement strand
ATCTAGGGACTTTAAGAGAGATATTTTTTTTAAATCAGATAAAAAGTTATTTTTACAATCAACCAAAACTACTAGATGAAAATATACTTTTATCAAATAGTGGTGATTTTTTAATTCAAAATAAATTTACTGTAGAGATAGGCGGAGCAAAAAAAAGCTTTAACCAGATAAAAGATGTAGAAAATAGTTTTGTAGTGGCTGATGATATAGAAATAGGCTTCGGAGCTAAAATACCTCTTTGGTTGTTTGGGTTTTTGTATTAAGCCCTATTTAAACAAAAAAACAATAAAATCATTTCCATAATAACCTCATTTGCTGGTTTTTACTAGTTTTACAGGGTTCAAAAGTCCGTTATAATTTTATTCAAATTCCTTAGACTCCGATTCGGACCAAGTGCTGTGTAATTTTATAGATTCAACTAGCTCAAATTTCTTCTCCCGGAGACAATGCAGAAAACAGACCAGCAAAAAATTAATGGCTTCGCAAAAAGTCTGAAATCTTTGTGATTTTAGTGAAGTAGTTTATGAGAGATTTCTCGCTGTGCTCGGAATGACACGGTTTTATGACTTTTTGCAGATTCATCAAAATTGATAGAAAAAATAGCTGATGTCAATCAGCATTTCCTCAAATATGTTCCCATAGTTTTTAAACGACGAAATATTATGAAGCTGAATCTTTTTCTTCAATGCACAATTCAAGGCGGTTTTAACCGGAATTATACTCATGTGATTGATGCAGTTAATGAGCGCAAACTGAATAGCAGAACTGCATTAATCTGGCATTGAACTTGTATTACAAACTGGACACCAAAATCTTGAAGAACATTCATTTTTTATAAACATGAAAAACCAACTGCCTTTTTTACGATTGGGCACTGCATTGCTGTATTTCTTCCTGTTGGCCGTTTTAACAACACCAGCCTGGGGTGTGCGTGTAAAGGATATTGCAGCATTGCGGGGTGCACGTGACAACGAACTTATCGGCTTTGGTATTGTAGTTGGTTTGGACGGCACAGGTGATTCACAGGAGAGTTTACTAACCAGAAAGCCGATTGTGAATGCCTTGGAAAGGATTGGGATTAGCTTAAAGAGCCAGGATATTTTAGGACGAAGTATTGCTGCAGTATGGCTGACAGCGACTTTACCACCTTTCGCAAAATCAGGACAACGTTTAGACATTACTGCCGCAACAATTGGTGATGCGGTTTCACTTCGCGGAGGAATTTTGATAATGGCTCCGTTACGGGGACCGGATAGACTTGTTTATGCCCTCGGGCAGGGTCCCATTGCGGGAATACCGAAAGGAGTCAGCAGAGCCGATGCACTGCCTGCAGAAGAATTGGCTAATTTGCCGATAGGATCAAGGATGGTGGCCTCAGTTGGGCATGTTCACGGAGGAGCGATTGTAGAACGTGAGATTAGTTTAAATCTTAACAGCCGGGCCCGACTGTATATGAACCTGCATTCTCCGGACTTTACTACAGCATTCCGTTTGGCAAAGCTGATTAATCATAATCTAGGTATCCGGAGTGCCCGTGCCCAGGATGCCGGCACCGTCGAAGTCTCAGTTCCGGATAGTTACTTGGGCAATACGGAGGAGTTGGTTTCCTTCATTGAAAATTTGGAAATTACTCCAGATCATACTGCTAAAGTTGTTCTTGACGAACGGTCTGGAACTGTAGTGATGGGAGGCAGTGTCAGGATTTCACCAATTGCAATTTCTCAAAACGGCTTGAATATTCAAGTTAAACTTCCAACTCTAAATGTAGAAGGAACCCAGGGTGAGCTGACTGAAGGAAGAATACTTGCTTCCAGTGTTTTTATGCTTAAAGGAGGTACTGACTTGAAGGAAATTGTGGATGGCTTTAATAAAATAGGCGCCTCCAGCAAAGATTTAATTGAGGTGCTCAAGGCTGTAAAAACTGCCGGCGCTCTTCATGCAGAACTTGTCATTCGATAAACGAAAATGAAAGTATCAATGCCGTTACCTTTATCTGTACTGACCTTAGGTGCGGATCGATTTAAGGCGGCTCCTGAAATAAAAGGAGTCACCAACGATGCAAAACTCCGTGAAACTGCCAGTGAGTTTGAGGCGATTTTTATCCAGCAGATGTTGAAAACAATGCGGGAATCATCTTTTGAGTCTGATCTGCTTCCTAAGTCAGAAGGTGAAAAAATGTTCCAATCTCTACTGGATGAACAATATGCGAAAATTTCTGCAAAGTCCGGAAGTCTGGGCCTGGGAGAGATGATTTATCAGCAGTTGAAAACGAATTTAGACAAATAATAAAAAAACGCTAAAGTTTTGTGATTGATTGGCCGATACATACAATAAGGTGTTTCTGTGACTTGTCAGGAAAGCAAATATATGGCCTTTCCAGACCCGGTAACATCTGACCTGAGGCCCAAGACTGAAGTGTCTGTATACGCATTTTTGGAAGCAAACGCTTCTTGAATCATGTTAGTTTACACGCCCTATGGGCCTTCTCAGGCTAGCGAACTGCACATTTTTAGTTGTGCTCGTCAGAGTCTGCGGGTATGCTTGTCGGCTTACACCGGACATTCCCGCAGAGATAGGGATCTAAACTATTTAACATTGACAGGTGAATTATGAAAATAACAGGTCAACAGCCCCCCGAGTTTCAAGGTGTCAAGGGAGGGACTGCTAAAGACAGTCAGAAAACTGCAGACCGTTCAGGATTGACATCCGGAACATCAGAACCTCCAGTTAAGACTTCGACATTTGTGATGAATAAAATAAAAGATCGGATTTCAACTGAGCCGGAAGTACGTGCAGACCGGGTTGCAGAACTTAAAGATAAAATAAAAAATGGTGAATATCAGGTTGATGCGCAACGTCTTGCCAAAACGATGCTGGAGGATGCTCTTCAGGAAGATATAAGCTGAATCTTAAGTGCTGAAAAATAACACGGCGGCCTAACTAAGTCCGTTAGATGGTGTCCTTTTAAGATGCAAGAATTATTGAATATATTGCAACAGGAAGTGGAACTGCATGAGCAGTTGATTTCACAGTTGCAAAAAGAATCCGAGGGATTTGGGCGTTTACGCAGTTCAGAGTTGCTTAAACTTCAAGGCGAAAAGTCTCGTTGTGTACGCGCAACTGCCCGACTTGAAAAGGAGCGGATTCAGTTCGTGGAAAAGCTTGCAGATTCCTGGAACACTAAATCAAAGGAACTGACTTTAAGCGTTATTATTGACAGGACTGAGGATGAATTCTCAAAATCACTTCAACAATGTTTTGAACGGTTGAAAAGCCTGGTTACCGAAATACGCAAAATTGCGGATGAAAACTCTCTCCAGGCATCAGGTCGCTTAAAATCTGTTGAGTCCTCTATCCGGTTCATGAGTCAGCTCCAGAACAGTCCTCCGACTTATTCAGATGCGGGGAAACTGCAAAATGGTACCAGCACCATGTCCCGTACCGAAGCTTGACTTTATAAGTCACTAAAATCGTTTAGGAACCCTAACCATTTCAGCATTGTCACATGCCTTCGCTCAATAGTTCCCTAAATCTGGGACAGCGCGCCCTGAGTATCAATCAGCGTGCAATGCAAACAGTTGGGCATAACATTGCCAATCAAGAGACTGAAGGTTTCTCCCGCCAGCAAGTACGCTCAGGCACGTCTGCACCAGATCCCACTGGAGTAGGAGGAGGTGCCGACGCCCAGCCGACTACACGGGTTTATGATAAATTCGTGCAGCGCAAAATCCTCCAGGAAAATCCGCGTTCAGGCATGTTTAAGTCCCGAGGAGAATTCCTGCAAAAAATTGAAATTATTTTTAGTGAAACAGAGGGAAACGGCTTACACCAGGCTCTAAACGAGTTTTGGAACTCATGGAGCCAGCTTTCGAATCAGCCGGAATCTGAATCAGCCAGAATGCAGGTAAAGGTGCATAGTGATGTACTGGCACGCCGCTTTCGTAACATGCACTCTCAACTTGACGGGCTGCGTAAAGAAATTAACGGCCGTCTTAATGCAAATATAAATAAAGTAAATGAGTTGGGTCAGAAAGTAGCCGAGCTGAATAGACAGATCAACTTATACGAGGGCGGCGGCCAGCGGAAAGCCAACGATATGAGGGATGCCCGCAATCAGGCAATTGAGGAGTTGTCAGACCTGGTGGATATTAACTCTTTTGAAGATCCCAACGGAAGAACTACAGTTATCATCGGCCGTGACTGGACTCTGGTAGAAGGAAATAACCGCTATCAGCTTGAAGGTACAATGAAGGGCGGTGAATTGGGTATGCTCAGAGTCGATGGAGTTTCGACAAATGACAATCGCCGTGATTTGACCCGGACTTTTCGAGAAGGAGAAATGAGTGAAATGTTAAGAATGCGCGATGAAACAATTGTGAGCTACCAGCATAATCTCGACGAAATCGCCTTCAGTCTTGCAGGAAAAGTTAACAAGATTCACGCAACAGGTACTGGAATAAATTCTGCCGCAGAAATGATGAAGAGTACTTTCGGCTTAAATCCGGATGCACTTAATCAACCCCTGCCTTTCCTGAAAGATGGAATATTTCAGCTTCATTTAGTTGATCCTCATAATGAAATTCTGGAAACTTATGAAATTGAGATACAGGCGGGGAAAGATTCCTTACCCGATATTGTCCAACGCCTGAATCAAACCATCAACGATCCGGGATTGTTACAGGCTTCCATAGAGTCAGACGGCTCGCTGCTTTTACAAAGTGCACCGGACTACAAGTTCATTTTTGGTGAAGATCAATCCAGCATTACACAGGTTCTGGGTTTGAATAGTTTTTTTGATACACTCAAAGGAGCAGAAGATATCCAGCTAAGTGAGCATATTCGTGAAAACACGAATAACATTTCAACAGGCAAGGACCTTATTCCCGGTGATAACCGGGTTGCACTGGAAATTGCGAAGCTGCAGACACGTCCGACTATGAGAGATGAAACCATGACTTTTGATGAGTATTATAATGGTGTGCTCACAGGAATGGGTTTGAAAATTCAAAGAAATAAAACGGAGCAGGCACAACAGGAAAGTATGGTGAGGCAGTTTAAGGAAATCAGGAGCTCTATCAGTGCAGTTAACATGGACGAAGAACTGACTGATATGATGCAGTATCAGAAAGCATACGAAGCATCTGCACGTTTTATCAGTACAGTAGATAAAATGATGGAAACCGTTATTAATATGTAATGAATCAAGCAAAAGAAACAGAAGAAAGTAAGAGGCAACACAAGACTTTTGTCAAAAACTTAAACCACAAGTCCTTTAAATGCGTGTAACTGAGGTCACTAAGCGTGACCACGTAGTAGACAATATTCAAAGATCTTCAGGGAAGCTTCAGGATATTCAAATCCAGATGGCTTCCGGCCGTCGTTTGAACAAAACCTCGGATGATCCAATTGGTGCAGCCAGGTCACAGGATATTGTAACTACACTTTCTTCACAGAAACAGCAGCTCCAGAACATTGAAGACAATATTGCCTGGTTGCAGCGTTCGGAGTTGGAAATTGGACATATTAATGAAATATTGGGACAAATTCGTACGCTTGCTATTTCACAGGCCGGCAGCGATTCAAACGAAGAAACCAGGCAAATGGTGGCTCGAGAGTTTGCTGTGGCCCGGAAAACTTTATTTAACACCGGAAATGCGCGTGAAGGAAAACTTTATTTGTTTTCGGGCATAAAAAGTCTTTCTCCTGCTTTGAAAAAAAATGGTATATTTCAACCGGCAAAAGTTGAGAAAAGCGGAGTTGCGCAGAAAGACATCAGGGAATTGCTGGATGTGAAACAATTTAGAGCGCAATTTGAGGGTTTTTCTACTAATAACTATCGAATCAAAGTCACAAAAGGCGGAATTTGGGGACAAGCCAGGATAAAGATTTCAGACGATGGTGGACGAACCTGGAGTAAAGAACAGACATTACGTCCGGTGATTCACGTATTTAACCAGGATGGAAAACTTAACGACCAGGTTTTGCTCAAATTTTCTGACCAGGAAGGTCGTTTGGGCAACATTCTGCCAAAACAATTTGATTTTAATTCAGAGAAATCGGCAGAATTTGACTTGGATGCACTTGGTGTTTTGTTTCCGGAAGGAATTGAGTTTGTGTATCAGCCAAACCCGGAAGTATCATATAATGGATCAATACATAAAAAAGAATCTTTGATTTCAAATGGACTTTCAATTCCGGTAAATATTACTGCTCAGGAACTGCTGCTTGGAGAAGGTGAGGATGGCGTGGATACGTTTTCTTTACTTGCGGCAATGGAGAGAGCTCTTCTCGAAAATGATGGCATTGCGATTGCAAAACGTATAGATCAGCTTAACTTGGCACAAGATCAGGTTCTGAAGCAGCAGGCAGACGTTGGAAATATTGTTCGTGAACTCTATTCAACTCAGTCCAGGCTGGAAAATCAGCAGTTTGAAAAGGAGAGACAACTTTCTGATATCCAGGATTTAGATGTTGCGGAAGCAACTGTGGACCTTAAAGTCGCTGAGGCTAACAACAAACTTTCGCTGAATACCGGAGCCCGCTTGATCCAACCGTCACTGTCGGATTTTCTCCGTTAATTTAACCTGTGAATGATAATCACAGGTTTTGTATAATTTGGAATTAATTATCAAGAAGACAGATCATTATGCTCATACTGACAAGGAAGTCGGGAGAAAGTATAACCATTGGGGATGATGTAAAAATCACGGTGGTTGAGGTCAAGGGCAAACAAGTTCGAATTGGAATTGATGCACCCCGAAGTTATATAATCCACAGAGAAGAAGTATATATAAGCATTCAGGAAGAAAACAGACGTGCGGCAGAAGAGTCGCCACTTTCGTTAGCCGGAATCAAGAACCTTTTAGGAAAACTCTAATCAATAAAACATTAATGCTTGTTCAAACCTCACGCTTCGGTGAGATCGAAGTTAAAGACGATCAAATAATTAGCTTTCCTTCAGGATTGATAGGTTTTTCGGAAGACCATCGTTTTGTGATCCGGGAAGATGAAGCAGCAGCACCTTTTCGCTGGCTCCAGTCCATTGATAGTGAAGATCTTGCTTTTGTGATGATTGAACCGCATGTCTCTATTACAAATTATGAGCTTGAGTTAACAAATGATCACCTGAAAAAACTTCATGCAGAAAAAACTGAAGATCTGTCAGTCTATAGCCTGGTCACCATGGCCAAAAAAATGGAAGATGTGACTATAAATTTACAGGGCCCCCTGCTTTTTAATCTTGAAAAGCGCCTTGGAATTCAGATCATTGTTCAAGATGGTAGATACTCTACCCGCCATTCATTGTTTGCTGAAAAATTAAAAAAGAGTACTCCTGAGTCTTCATCTCAGGAAGAGCCGGAGAACAGCAGCAAGTCTTTAGAACAAGCCGGGTGATCCTGCATCAGCCCGCAATCGGTTATGTAACTGAAGTTGTCAGGCTCCCACAGTTCCTTCCTGCAAACACTCAATAATGAGTGAAATACAAAAACCCCTTAAATCTATTGAAGTCAGACAAATCTGTTTAGAGAATGATTTGGAGATTTCAGATTCCCAATGGCAGCTGCTGGAAAAGTGGGCTGTTATGTTGCTGGATGTCAACCAGAAAGTAAATTTAATTTCCCGCAAAGAAACAGATTTATTGTGGGAAAAACAAATATTGCCCTGTCTTTCATTACTGGTTTTACGTAAAATTGAAAAAGGTGCAGATGTTTGTGATTTTGGTACAGGAGGAGGATTGCCGGGAATGATACTGGCCATAGTACGTCCTGATTTGCGGCTTACTTTGTTGGATTCACGTCAGAAAAAAATTGTGGTCCTTCAACAAATGATTGATGCATTAAAGCTCAAAAATGTTCAGACTGTCCCTGGGCGAGGGGAAGAGTTAGGCAAACAACGTCCCTGGCGTCATAGATTCCCGTTTGTGACAGCACGTGCAGTTGCACCTTTGATCGATTTAGTACGCTGGACCTCTGATTTGAGAAAACCGGATTCAGTACTGCATATTTTTAAGGGTGGAGAAATCAGGAATGAAGTAACGGCACTGACTAAAGTAGTTTCCGGAATCAAAGTCAAGAAGTCTCTGATGGTACTAAAGGGATATCCACATTTTGCAGAGAATCAAAAATATTTAATATCTTTAGAATTTTCCTCAACATAACTTGTTAGTCACGAGTTCTCATAAAATAATGATATTGTTGTTTACGGTTTGTCATCTCGACCGAAGAGAAAGATCTGATAAAATACTGATATCGTCCAAGATTCTTCACCTACTTTCGGGATGACATGACAAAACTAGTGAATGTACTGTAAATAAATACACAATTTCCCCCTTATATTAAACATGCGGATAATTTCTGCCAATCTTAATGGAATTCGTTCGGCAAATTCAAAGAGTTTTTTTGAATGGCTACACACACAAAAAGCAGATCTGGTTTGCCTGCAGGAAACCAGAATTCAGCCGGAGCAACTAACTGAAATCATGCTCAATCCACCAGGTTTAAAGAGTGCCTTTGTATTTGCTGCAAAAAAAGGTTATTCCGGAGTTGGGCTTTATTTCCGGAAAAAACCGGATCGAGTTCATGAAGGTATCGGCTGGTCTGAGTTGGACAAAGAGGGCCGCTTCATTCAGGCAGATTTTGGCAAATTGAGTATTGTCTCACTTTATCTACCCTCCGGAAGCAGCGGAGATATTCGGCAAAATTTTAAGTACAAGGTGCTGGATTATTTAGATAAATGGCTTTTGGAAGCTAAATTATCCGGAAGGGAAATTATAATCTGCGGAGACTGGAATATTGCGCACAAGGAGATTGATTTGAAAAACTGGAGAAACAACCGTAAAAATTCTGGGTTTTTACCCGAAGAACGTGCGTGGATGACAAAAATATTTTCTGAACTTGGTTATGTGGATGTATTCCGGACACTTAATCCTGATCCCGATCAATATACCTGGTGGTCAAACCGCGGTAGAGCGTGGGATAATAATGTTGGTTGGAGACTAGATTACCAGGTTGCCACTCCTGGAATTGGGGTCAAAGCCGTTAAACAGTCAATTTATAAAAAGCAGCGTTTTTCAGATCATGCCCCACTGATCATTGATTATGATTACAGACTTTAATCACATTGAATTTGTATAACAGACGTTCTCCCTCCTATGCTATTCCAGTTTAAATACCCGATCAAAGACACGGCGTAAAAAATCCGGCTGCTGCTCACCATTTAAGGTGCTGATTTTTGTGCCGTCCGGTTTAAAAAAGAGTAGCGTGACCCGGCTGACGTTGTGATATTCTGCAAACCAGCGTCCTTCTTTGGAGTTCAGATTAGCAACCAGGAAACGTATTTTCCCTTTATATTCCGGCTGGAGCGAGTTGACCACCCGCTTGAGTGCACGGCAGGAAGGTCAACCGGGGTCATGAACCTGGACTACTATGTTTTCTCCCTTGCCGATTGCTGACAGGTCATTGTCTTCTTCTGTGCTGTCAAGCCAGATCCAACCGGCAAGAACAAGTATCAGCACGCTCGTAATGGAAACCAGCCAACGAACATTTTGCCTTCGGTGAGCTTTTTTGGAAGAACCTTTTACCCTTCGATGTTTGCTCATACAAATTTCCTTTCAGTTAACTCTTCAATAATCTGGATTGATCATTGTGTCAATCATGCTATATTAACCTGAACTTAAAATACACACAAACCATGAACAGGTTTTTATGGAAATTATTACATGGGGCGATATCCGTCGGGGTACATTAGCCATCGTTCTCGTGATTGTGCCAACTGTTTTGCTTGGAACATATATGCGTCCGGCACTGCAAAGTTACCAGATTACAGGGCCGGGACTGTGGGAACTGAAACGCAAAGGTGCTCCGGATGCCCTGATTGAACCACTGCATGAGTTGCGGCTAAAACCATTCTTTTTTAAGTTTAGACTAATGAGCGAAGTGGAGTCCAGAATTTCTGATGCAGATTTATTCAAAAAATATGAAAAGAAAATAGAGCGTCAAATCTCAGGTATAGCCATGCCTGCAGTTGAGTATATTTTTCTTGCTGTTTTAGCAGCTTATTATTGGATTTTATGGTTTGTAACGAGGAGATGGTTCCCTGATGGAAAGGTATGATTAAGTTCACGGGTTTTTTGCCTTTAAAACCGTTGCTTTTCAAAGGTGAAATCTCTCATTTTGGGTTCCCGGATGAAGATCCACGCTTTCAGGGTCAGCTTGAAATCTGTCACTCTATTCATCTTCCGATTCAAGGGGTAGTTCAAGCTGGCTTTCTTCGGGAAGCTTGTCCATGTCGAGTTCACTTAATGCAGGCAGGTATTTGAGTCTGGTGAGGCCAAAAACTTCAAGGAAACCCTTTGTTGTTCCATAAAGTCCGGGCCGTCCAGGTAGCATTTCACGACCCACGATCCGCACCAGTTTTTGCTGCATCAGGCGGCGGATAGTGTGGGAAGAATCGACTCCTCGAATGAACTCTATTCCAGCCCGGGTAAGGGGTTGTTTGTAGGCAATTATAGCTAAAGTTTCCATGACTGCAGGTGAAAGTTTGATTACTTTTACTGTTTCTAGAGATTGTGCCCATTTTTTATATTCCGGAAGTGTGTGCATCTGCAAACCGTCTGCAACAGAGTCAATCCGGAAAACACGGTCGGTTTTTTCGTAAGCTGCATTCAGTTCAGAAACCAGTTCCCGAACAAGTCCTGTTTCACAACCACCAATCATTTCCGCAAGTTGTTTGGGAGATAGTGATTTGGTTGCAACGAACAATATAGTTTCAAGAGCTTGTTTTTGTTCCAGTTTTGTCATAGAATCCCAATCAGTAAATATTAATGCACATCTTTCTGTACGAGTGATATGATAAGGACTGCAATTCCGGTTATCAAAACAAGAAACATCAAAGCGGTGAAATGCATGTCTGCATTAAATCCACAGGAAACATCACCGAGAATACCATCCACAGGCTGCAGATAAAGTTCCCCGCATAAAAGCCGGCTAAAATAAGAAGAAATTATGTATGAAAACCTGTTGATTAACCAGAGCAAAACTGAACCGGCGATGAGTATGGTTCCCAGCCTTCTTTTATTCATTTGCCCCTTTTTGTTTGCACAGCAGCAAATTATGCAAGCAGACATGCTCCGTAGTTAAAACTCAACATTATCCCGATTCTTATCTATAACGCAACCCTTTTTTGAGTAATTTGATGGATACATCCAGTATAGATTATGCAGAAGGCCGAGTTTTTACCTTTGAGGATGAAAGCGCAATTCGGCCCGGTTTTCTGGAAACAATTGAGTATTCAGGTCCACGGCAGCATGTAAGCTACCAAATGAATGAATTTGCGGCAGTTTGTCCTTTTTCCGGTCTTCCGGACACAGGAATTGTCTGGGTCGACTATGTACCTAAACAGAAACTTGTTGAACTCAAGGCACTGAAATATTATTTCCTTTCATTCCGCAATGTTGGAATTTTCCAGGAAGCTGTAACTGCCAGGATTTTTAAGGACTTGTATCCACTTCTTGAACCGGAAGAATTGCTGATCAAAACCCGCTACAATACTCGTGGCGGCATTGACACCACCTGCACTATTGATTCCAA
>OFBK01000028.1_pt1 | contig 12298 bp, 14 predicted proteins | sample 1520571 | NCBI WGS metagenome assembly OFBK01 (sample SAMEA3696448, study PRJEB22514) | metagenome | biome: water; feature: marine; material: hydrothermal vent | place: Pacific Ocean | collected 2014-08-15 | depth 1539 m | reverse complement strand
AAGTCTTTTGATTAAAAAAGTCTAGTGGTTGCTCTTCATTAGTGGCTACATTGACAAACATTAAGGCTTTTAATGTTGAAGTGATTTCGCCCACATGCTCTGCACCATTGTTAATAATAAAATCAACGGTTTTCAACCTTGATTCTGATTCTCTAAGTGGGCCAGCTGGCAAGAAAAAACCATTGCCAAAACGTCGTTTACCATCGACTACAGCAATCTCAATCTGCCTACCCATGGCATAGTGTTGCAGACCATCATCACTAATAATAAGATCGACATTATGATCAATAATTAAATCTTTAACTGCTTGAACACGATCCTTGTTCACCATTACCGGTACTTGGGTTTGTGTAGCAATTAGTGACGGCTCATCACCTGAAATACTGGCTTCTGTATTTTGGTCAACCAATAAACTACCTTGCTGATGTGTGCCGCCATAACCACGGGAAACCACGCCGACTCGCTTCCCTTGCTGCTTAAAATGATTCACCAATGCAATAACGATAGGGGTTTTTCCACTACCGCCAACGGTGATGTTGCCAACCACAACCACGTCTACATTGAAATTGTAAGTGGTTAATAATTTTGCTTGGTAAAAGAATTTTCTAATACGGGATAAAAGATAAAAAATACCTGAGACTGGCAACAATAAATAATTAACAAGCCCTCGATTATTTAGATTCATTACTAAAAGTTATTCCTACCTTTAAAACGCTAATTATGACAAAATATCAGCACTATGAGTGTTGAATTTAGTATTTCTAACCAATATTTACGTTCTAATCGTAAGAAAGGATTTGTCTCCTTTATTTCTGGCGTCTCTATGGTTGGGCTGATTTTAGGTGTGATGACACTTATTACCGTTTTGTCCGTGATGAATGGCTTTCATAAAGAGCTCAGAGACAGAGTATTAAGCGCTATTTCGCATTCAACCATTAGTGAATATGATGGCAGCCTTAACAATTGGCAAGAATTACGTTTAACCATCAACCAACATAAAGAAGTGATTGACTCATCGCCTTATATCGAACGTTATGGGTTGCTTAGCGTCAATGGCAAAGCAAAAGGCATTAGTGTTCGCGGCATTGAGCCTAATTTAGAAAAAAATACTTCCGTTTTATTGAATAAAATAAAATCAGGTAAGGTTGATTTATCCGGCTTTAACATCCTGATTGGGTCAGGATTAGCGGCCCGACTCGGGGTTACAATTGGTGACAAAATAACCTTACTTACACCGCAAATATCCAGCAGTATTATTGGCATACAGCCCAGATTTAAGCGTTTTACTCTTAGCGGTGTATTTGATGCTGGGATTAATGAGTATGATAATAATTTAGCTTTCATTCATTTGCAAAAAGCACAAACGCTATATTCGATGAAGGACCAAGTGTCTGGCATACGCTTAAAGGTTGCTGATTTATTTCAAGCCAAGAAAATCACTGCTGAAGTGCTTAGCCAGCTGGATGGTGACCGTTACTATGGTATTGACTGGATGCAAAAGAAAGCTAACTTTATCAAGGCTCTCAATCTAGAAAAACAAATGATTGGCATTATTCTATCGCTTATTATTGCCGTGGCTGCTTTCAATATTGTGTCAATGATGGTGATGGTAGTGACCGATAAAAAAGCTGACATTGCCATTTTAAGAACCATTGGCATGACACCAAAACGCATTGTAAAGCTGTTTTTCTACCAAGGCATTACCATTGGCGTTGTTGGTATTGTTATTGGCGTGTTACTAGGTGTTGCGCTTTCGCTCAATATTGAGTCTGTGGTTAGTGGTGTAGAATCAATCCTAGGTTTTCAATTTTTCCCTAAAGATGTATTTTATATTAACCGATTTCCTTCCGAGATCCACTTAGCAGATGTTATCAAAGTTACCGCAGGGGCTTTTATTTTAGTCATCCTGGCCTCAATTTATCCAGCAAAACGCGCAGGAAAAGTCGAAATTTCCAAGGTATTAAACCATGAGTAATATGATTAAATGCCAAGATCTGGATTATAGTTACCATGATGGAAAGGTAAAAACATCTGTACTTAGCTCTCTAAATTTAAACATTGGCAAAGGTGAATCGATTGCTATTTTAGGTCAGTCTGGCTGTGGAAAATCTACTCTACTCAATCTATTGGGGGGTATCGATAAACCCACTCAAGGCAAGGTATGGCTTGATAATATTGATTTAACAACACTAACAGAAGAAAAAATCACACAACTTCGCGCTCAACACTTGGGCTTTGTGTATCAATTTCATCACTTGTTAAAAGATTTTAGTGCACTGGATAACGTAGCCATGCCGCTACTCATCCGTGGCGACAATAAACAAGCTGCTTTGTTAGCAGCCAGTGAATTATTGTCTACTATTGGTCTGAAAGATAGATTTGATCATCGACCTGCAGAACTTTCTGGCGGTGAGCGTCAACGTGTTGCCATTGCGCGCGCTTTAATCACCCAACCAAGCTGTTTGCTAGCTGACGAACCAACAGGCAATTTAGATGCTAAAAATGCAGCTGACGTATTGTCATTAATGATTGAACTTAACCAGGCGCAAAACTCTGCATTGGTTATGGTGACACACGATGAAAAAATTGCTCAGAAAATGCAGAGAATCTTAGTCCTAGAAAACGGACAACTTAGCGAATCTTAGAGTCTGTTCTAACTAGTGTATTGCTATCATCGACATAGCATAGCTTTGGTGCATAATTCTTCAACGCTTGTTCATCATACTGCGCATAGGCAGCAATAATTAATAAATCTCCGACATCGGCCTTGTGTGCGGCCGCACCGTTCACAGAAATAACACCAGAGTTGTCCTTGCCACGAATAGCGTAGGTAGTAAATCGATTACCGTTGTTAATATCGTAAATTTGGATTTGTTCAAAAGAACCAATACCAGCAGCATCTAACAATACGCCATCAATTTCACAAGAGCCTTCATAATCAACCTCGCAGGCGGTTGCTGTTACTCTGTGTAGTTTGGCTTTTAAAAAAGTTCTTTGCATGGTATGTCTATTTTAAAGTAAATCAAGTTAAATATTTTTTAGAATTTAACACAGTAAAAAGCAAAAAGAACTAGCCTAGGAATTGGATCATAATACCGGCAGCGATTGCCGAGCCAATCACACCAGCAACATTAGGGCCCATCGCATGCATGAGTAAGAAATTATGTGGATTAGACTCTAAGCCCACCTTATTTGAAACTCGCGCTGCCATCGGTACAGCGGAAACACCGGCAGAACCAATCAAAGGGTTGATTTTATTTTTACTAAACAAGTTCATGGTTTTTGCCATAATAACACCACAAGCCGTGCCAATTGCAAATGCAACCATGCCTAATAACAAAATACCTAAGGTCTCTGGTTGTAAAAATTTATCTGCCATCAGTTTTGAGCCAACGGCCAAACCTAAGAAGATGGTTACAATGTTAATCAAGGCGTTTTGAGTAGTATCGCTCAAACGATCAACCACACCAGATTCTTTCATTAAATTACCAAAGGCAAACATACCTAAAAGTGGTGCTGCATCTGGCAACAATAAAGCCACCAACATCAATAACATGATTGGAAAAATAATTTTCTCTGATTGAGATACTTCGCGCAATTGCACCATCTCAATTTGACGCTCTTTTTCTGTTGTTAATGCACGCATAATCGGCGGTTGAATCAATGGCACTAGCGCCATGTAAGAATAGGAAGCTACCGCAATCGCGCCGAGTAAATCAGGGGCGAGTTTTGATGCTACGTAAATACTGGTCGGACCATCGGCACCACCGATGATGCCAATCGCAGCAGCATCGGTTAAACTAAAGTCAAAAACACCTAGGGCCGTTAGACCAATCGCACCGAGCAAGGTCGCAAAAATACCGAACTGTGCAGCAGCACCGAGCAGCAGTGTCTTAGGGTTGGCAAGCAACGGCCCAAAATCAGTCAGTGCACCCACACCCATAAAGATAATTAACGGAAACGCACCAGACTCAATACCGATCACATAAAACACATGCAAGATACCGCTGCCCTCAGCAATACCAGCGCCAGGAATATTGGCTAGGATCGCGCCAAAACCAATGGGTAATAATAATAATGGCTCAAAGTTTTTAACAATGGCTAAGTATAGAAGTAACATACCAACTAACAACATAAGGCCTTGACCCCACACCATTTGGTTTAAACCGGTATTACTCCAAAGTAAATTTAATTGTTCCATGCTAAATTATGCGAGTGTTAATAAAGTTTGTCCTACCGTTACTGAATCACCTTCTTTAACGCTAATACCTGTAACCACACCGCCTCGGGCTGCTCTAATTTCAGTTTCCATTTTCATGGCTTCTAAAATAACCAAAACATCGCCTTCATTCACTTTTTGATTTAACGATACCATGACTTTCCAGATAGTGCCGGAGAGTGGTGCACCCACTGCTTCACCACCACTAGTTGGCGCATCGGCAACAATCTCTTTTGCGACTGGTGCACTAGATTTTGGTGCGGCAGATGCAGCCTTCATTGACGTAATATCACCGCCAGCAGAAACCTCAACGGTATAAGAAGTGCCTTTAAATGAAACGGTGTACACACCTTCCTCATCGCTTGATTTAGAAGAATTATCACTCGCCTGTGGTACTGGCTCAAAGAAATCAGGGTTGTTACGATTTTCTAAAAATGAAATACCCACTTGCGGGAAAAGTGCGTAAGTCAACAAATCATCAATTTTATTTTTAGCTAGAGTAATGCCTTTTTCTGACACGATAACGTCAAACTCTTGCTCAAGAATATGCATCTCTGGTGCAATATTATCTGCTGGTCGGCAAGTAATAGGCTCACCGCCATCCAAGACCTTAGCTTGTAACGCCTGGTCAACTGGTGCTGGTGCTGCACCATACTCACCTTTTAAAATACCAGCTGATTCTTTAGTGATGGTTTTGTAACGCTCACCAGTTAATACATTGAGCACTGCCTGAGTACCAACAATTTGTGAGGTTGGGGTTACTAATGGAATATAGCCTAAATCTTTACGCACACGAGGAATTTCAGCCATGACCTCATCAATCTTATCCGTTGCATTTTGCTCACGCAGCTGGCTTTCCATATTGGTCAACATACCGCCTGGCACTTGTGAAAGTAAGATACGCGAATCCACGCCTTTAAGTGAACCTTCAAATTTTGCATACTTACTACGAATTGGTCTAAAGTAAGCGTCAATCTCTTCAAGTTTTTCTAAATCTAAGCCAGTCTTTCTTGGGCTGTTTTCTAAAATAGAAACCACAGAATTAGTCGCTGAATGACCATAAGTCATACTCATAGAGCCAATTGCTGTATCAACACGATCAATACCCGCCTCAACTGCTTTAATAATACTAGCTGTTGACAACCCTGTGGTTGCATGAGCATGTAGCTGGATTGGAATATCGATCGCTGCTTTTAATTCTTTAACTAAATCATAGGCGACATAAGGTTGCAACAAGCCCGCCATGTCTTTGATACAAAGCGAATGCGCGCCCATATCTTCGATCTCTTTAGCCATATCGATCCAAGTCTGCATATTATGCACTGGACTCACGGTATAAGAGATCGTGCCTTGTGCGTGCTGACCTAATTTAATAGTTTGATCAGTAGCTGTCTTAAGATTACGTATGTCATTCATCGCATCAAAAATACGGAAAACGTTCACACCGTTGTCAACACAACGATCAACAAACTTACGTACAACATCATCACTGTAATGACGATAACCCAATAAATTTTGCCCTCTAAGCAGCATTTGCTGAGGTGTGTTTGGCATTACCGCTTTAATTTCACGAATCCTATCCCAAGGATCTTCGCCCAAATAACGAATACAAGAATCAAACGTTGCACCACCCCATGACTCTACTGACCAGTAGCCAATTTTGTCTAATTTATCTGCAATTGGAAGCATGTCATCAATACGCATGCGTGTTGCAAATAATGACTGATGTGCATCTCTCAAAACAAGCTCAGTAATTTCAACAGGCTTACCTTCTGAATTGTTAGATTTTCTGGTGATATTTTTTAAAAACTTTAACATTGTTGTTACGCCCCTCTGTGCATCTTGATGGCTTGTTCAATGACAAATTTGGTTTCTTCGTCCAACTCATCATTCAAACTTAAATTGTCGTCATGATGGTCGTCATCATGCGACCGCTTGTTCATTTTTTGAATAACAATCGACATGAATTTGGTTACAAATACCAGCAAAGTCAAAAACAAAAATACAAAACCCATACCAAACATGGTAAGGGTGAGTGCTTCTGAAATAAGGTCTGCTTGTTGTTCCATATTATTCTTTGTCTATTAATTTGGTACCGATGGACGGACTTGAACCGTCACTCCGTGAGGAACCGGATTTTGAATCCGGCGTGTCTACCAATTCCACCACATCGGCAATATTGCTTATCTTTACTTATGTCTAAAGGTAATTCTGCCTTTGGTTAAGTCATAAGGTGTCATCTCTACCGTGACTCTATCTCCCGGCAGTATCTTAATATAGTGTTTACGAATCTTTCCAGAAATATGCGCCAATACACTGTGGCCATTTTCTAACTCTACTGTAAAGGTAGTATTAGGTAGTTTTTCTTTAACCACACCTTCTAACTCAATATAATCGCTTTTTGACATTGTGTCTGCTTATCTCAACTTAAGTAAATGGGATTATTTTACCCGAATGTCTAGCCTTAGACAAAAAAAGGGAAAAGCTCTGGCATTATTCAAATAAGCTATAATTAGCGTATTTTTAGCTAACGTTAACGGACGATGAAAACAAGTTTTGAATTTTTCCCGCCAAGGACTAACTTAGGCAAACAAAGTTTAGTGCAAGTCCGACAAGAATTAAGCAAAATTCATCCGGAATATTTTTCTGTAACTTTTGGTGCTGGTGGCACAACTCAGGATGCAACACTCGAAACTGTATTAGACATTCAAGCAAATGACGGCATTCCAGCAGCGCCGCACTTATCTTGCGTTGACTCTGAAAAATCCAAAATTATCGAGCTGCTCGATCAGTATAAAGCAGCTGATATTAATCGCATTGTTGCTCTACGTGGTGATATTCCATCGGGTGTGCGCGATATTGGTGATTTTCATTACGCTAATGAGCTAGTTGAATTTATCAAGTCTGAATACAATGATCATTTTCACATTGAAGTGGCGGCCTACCCTGAAGTACACCCACAAGCTAAAAATATTCAAACCGATCTTCAACACTTTGCCAATAAAGTAAAAGCCGGCGCAGATGCTGCTATTACTCAGTATTTTTATAATGCTGATGCTTACTTTAGATTTAAAGATGAAGTCGAAAAAATGGGTGTTGATATTCCAATAACGCCAGGTATTATGCCGATTACCAACCACACACAACTACTTAGATTTTCCAACATGTGTGGTGCAGAGATTCCAAAGTGGATCTTAGAGAGGCTTAAACTATATGAGAATGATTTAGAGTCTTTAGCTCTATTTGGAACAGAGGTCGTGTCTAATTTGTGTCAGACCCTTAAAGATCAAGGGGTAGATAGCTTTCATTTTTATTCAATGAACCGAACTGAGCCATCATTATCGATTGCTAAAAGTCTGCTTTAGTGTTGCTTACCAACCCACTCTTGAATCTTGTGCAAGTATTCTTTATCATCAGAATGACAATGCTCTTCAAGAATAACTAACCTTTCACTAAGACTCTCAAAAACATGCTCATAATGCTTGTTTTTAATTTCTTCTTTGTAAAGTTTGGATTTTAAAGTGGCAATAACTGTTGTAAGTGCCACTTCATTTTCTGAATGAATTGCACTAGTAACATTAGTTTTGTACATCGCATCATTTTTAATTTTCTGCATTTTTTTAATATGCTCATCTTGCTCAGAATGAAAACTAATATTCGGATAGGCCAACCTCAAACTATCGGTTGTCACATAACCCTCATGCGTGTGTAATTTACCGCTATTAATTTGATCTTGAATATCAAAACGACTAATGCCTAACATTCTTGCCGCTTTAGAAACACTTAACTTAATCACTCTCTCTCCCCAAAAGAATCAATGAAGTCGACAATTTAACTGCCTTAATTTCATTTGTCAAGTGTATTATATTTTTCTAATTTAATTTGCTGAATCTTTTCAACAATAGCGCTATCATTAGGTTCTAAAGCAACATAAATTTGTAGAAAATCAACAGATTTTGCAAATACTGCAATCCTGCCACTTAAGACAATTAACGGAGTTTTTAGCAATTTATTAAGAAAATTACCATCAATTTTTCTAATCAAATTCACCATTGCAGACAAACTTTCAACACTGGTAACGGTGGCTATAAAATCTTGATCATTTGACAACTGCAGTAAAGAATCTTTATGTAATTGAGTTACCTTACACTCAACTCTTTCATAAACTTCAACATACTCAACTTGGTTGTTTTGTTTTATCAAACCTTCTTTTAAGGTTTCTCGGCCACCCTTACCCCTAAAAATTAAAATATTTTGATTTTGTAGTTGTTGCACCTTATTCAGTGATAGCAATGCTTCGCTCGATGCTTGTGGACTTGGATAAGCATCAACTTTGAAACCATGATGTATGATTCTATTAGCAGTTGCTGCACCCACAGCAAAAATCTGACAATGTTGGAGATTTAACTTTTCTAAAATCGTAACACCGTATTCAACCGCATTCGCACTAATGAAAATCACTGCATTATATTGTTGATGCAAAGGTGTAGCGTTTAACGCCTTAATTTCTAAGGTGGGGAATAAAATGGATTGATGCCCACTATCGTTAACCATGCTCTGTAACGCATTAACTTGTAACAATGGGCGGGTTAATAAAATATTCAAAACACGACTCTGGTTTTTAATAGCCTAGCAATTCTGCAATAATACGAATTTTATTCAATGCTGAGCTTTCTGCAAATTTACAAATTAGTATGGTTTTTGCATTAATACTTGAGACGTCTTCAAGATAAGAACGCATCTGCTTCTCATCCCACGCCTCAGCAGAATATAAAATAGGCGTTTGATTAAAGCTTAAAGTTTGTGTATTAATCTGCACCTCGTTCAAATCAAGTAAGAGTGGTTTGTTTGATTGAAAGCACACATGATAACCGGTCAATAAATCCATAACTGCCTTATCAGGCGACTGATCAACAACACAAAATAAAGTGAAGTCTGCTTGATGTTCAGACACACTAGATAATAAGGATATCAATTGCGTTGTATTTATGAGTTGCGATTGTTCAATTGACAGAACCAGTTCAAATTCTTCTTCTGCCTCCTTCATATCTTCAAAGATTTGATCTAGATCTTCATCGGTATCAATCGGCAAAGACAACGCCTTAAACATAGTGGAATAATAATCAAATCGCCACTCTGACGGTAGGTCCTCTGGATAAAAATCATCCTGCAGATCTAAACCGCTACGGCCAATTAGAAATTCTGTTTCACTCATTAGCACTCAATCCATTTATAATAGGTGGAAAATTATTCAACATACAAAACATGTCAGATATTCTACTACCAATGGTTGCTTTATTATCAGGTTTTGCGCTTTTAATTTGGAGTGCAGATGAATTCACTGACAATGGCGCAAAAATTGCCAATATTTTTAAAATATCGCCATTAATTATCGGCCTTATTATCTTTGGATTTGGTACTTCTGCACCGGAAATGCTAGTTTCTGGATTGGCCGCGTGGGATGGCAACACAGGCTTAAGCATCGGCAATGCGATCGGCTCCAATATTTTCAACATTGCTTTAGTGCTGGGTATTAGCGCTATCATTGTGCCAATTGAAGTACATGAAGATATCCTTAAAAAAGAGTGGATTTTCTTAATGGTTGCCACTCTTTGTGCGGGCCTACTATTAAGTGATGGACGTCTTGATCTTACTGATGGTCTTATCTTGTTATCACTGCTAGTTTTGTTCCTGGCCTACACATTAAAAGAATCAAAAAATAAAAAACATCACGAATTCGATGAACTTGAACATACCATAGACAAAGGTCAAACCAAAAAAACTTGGATAATGCTAATCGTTAGTTTGGTGGTACTCATATCCAGTGCAAAATTGGTGGTATATGGCGGTGTCGAAATTGCTAAGTTTTTTGAAGTCTCTGATTTAATCATTGGCTTAACCGTGGTCGCGCTTGGTACCAGTTTGCCGGAACTAGCTGTCTCCATTAGTAGCGTACTTAAAAAACAATTTGACATGGTAGTGGGCAACGTTATTGGCTCCAACCTCTTTAATACTATTGCTGTATTGGCTATCCCAGGCTTGATTCATCCTTCCAATGTACCAGAAGACGTCTTAAGTAGGGATTACCCAGTCATGCTAATGTTGACTGTGTTGTTATTTTTAGTCTCGTATAAATTTAGTAAAAAACACATTATTAATCGCTTCGAAGGGGTTGTTTTAATCAGTGTTTTTAGCATCTATATGTGGATGTTATTTTGAATCTAGCCCTAAACAGCGAGAAAGCAACAAAGCAATTTTCGCAACAACTTGCGCAGTGTACCCATAACATCAACCATGCCGTTGTCATCTATTTAGAAGGAGATCTAGGCGCAGGTAAAACCACACTTGCTCGAGGATTTATTCAAAGTTTTGGATTTGATCGAGTTAAAAGTCCGACCTACTCTCTAGTTGAAAGCTATCAAAACGATGACATTAATATTCACCATTTTGATTGTTACCGCCTTAGTGATCCTGAAGAGTTAGAATATATCGGTATACGTGACTATCTTGGCCCTAATCATATTCAGTTAATCGAGTGGCCTGATCTTGGCAAAGGAGCAATTGCACCAGCTGACTTAACCATTGTTCTTAGCGGTATTGACGAACAAAGGCGGGCTCATATTTCTACTCACACTCCAATAGGCACACAATTACTACAATGCGTCAATTTATAGTCTTACTTATCACTTTATTATATGTCGGTGCATCTTATGCGGACAATCGTGCTACTTTGTTAGATTTTCGCTTTGCAACATCAGACAAGCGCACTCAAATTATTATTGATTTAGACAAGAAAATCAAATATAGCATCAATACTAATGTTCAAAAGATTCGCTTAAACATTCAAAATGTAAAGCTACTTAGCCAAACATATGACAAAATTTTTTATACAGATAGTCGCATCAAGAAAACACGTGTCAAACGTCAAAAAAATACAATGAACTTTGTATTTTCGACTGCAGAAAAGTACAAAGTTAACAGCTACCTTCTACAGCCTGATGAAAAATATCAACATCATCGCCTAGTCATCAATCTAAACAATATCGCTACACAACAAAAAACTAAGAAACAAAAACATAACAAGCCAACACAACAAAAAATTATCTTGATTGATGCGGGTCATGGTGGTCAAGATCCAGGCGCTATCGGCTATAGACACACACGAGAAAAAAACATCACCTTATCGATCGCAAAGAAACTGGCCAAACTCATTAATCGAACCGGGGGTATGAAAGCTGTTTTAACCCGACGTGGTGATTATTATGTCGGACTTACCAAGCGCATTAAAATTGCACAAGCCAATAAAGCCTCTGTTTTTATTTCAATTCATGCTGATGCCGCTCCAAGAAGAAGTGCTAGAGGTGCTTCGGTTTATACTTTATCTGAACGCGGTGGGTCGACAAAATTTGCCAAACAGTTAGAGCGCTCACAAAATATCGAGCAGTCATTTGGTGGTCGTAAAAATTTAATTAAAAATGATCAATATTTAAACAAAATATTATGGAATTTCTCTAGAAAAGACCGTGACATTCAAAGTCAAAAACTCGGACATAAAGTCCTGAAACAAATGAGCAAGATTGGTTATTTACACAAGAAAACACCGCAAAAAGCCGGCTTCGTTGTACTTAAAACCCCAGCTATTCCTTCGGTTTTAATAGAGACAGCATTTATTTCCAACCCTCAAGAAGAAAAACGCTTAAACAACACTAAAGAGCAAGAAAAAATTGCTAATGCTATTTATCAGGGTGTTTTAAATTACTATCGATAACGGCTATTTTGTCTTATCTGGCGCAGTACTTCCTTCGGGTGGCTCGTAGTTAGGGTCATTAGGATTCATAAAAATAAAACCATAACCGCTTTCAGTGTCAATTTCATCAAAATCAACCACCATTCCTTCTAACAGTTCTTTTTGTGAGTAAGCTACTACATACTCAATACCATTAGACTCTAAATGAATATCGCTATCTGAGCGCTCATCGAAACCCATTAAATATTGAAAGCCCTCGTCAGTTTTATCAACTGCAAAACGAATGAGCATACCTTGAGCATCTGGATTTTGAGTAGATAGACCGATTTCTT
>OFBK01000027.1_pt1 | contig 12417 bp, 16 predicted proteins | sample 1520571 | NCBI WGS metagenome assembly OFBK01 (sample SAMEA3696448, study PRJEB22514) | metagenome | biome: water; feature: marine; material: hydrothermal vent | place: Pacific Ocean | collected 2014-08-15 | depth 1539 m | reverse complement strand
TATGTGACTCCTTTTTGTGTGTATAGCCACCTAAGTCTATCCTGAACCACAACCAAAACATTTGACAATTGTTCAATGCTTATAGTAGCAAGAGTGTCTTTATGTTTAGGAGATACAACTACAATGTAATGATAGCCATATGCAGGTTCGCTATACAGTGGTCTATCACTATATGAATTTTTAGTGGATATTGAAACAGTTGGTTCTTTACTTTCAAATACACGAACAGACCAATCGTCCACAAAAAAATCCTCGCTGTCCTGTAACCTTTGTAACATTCCATCTTTTGCAACAAGTGATAATAATGATGGATTAGTCATAGATTCGTTACCAGGACAATATGGGCATTTTTTGGTATCGGTATTTTTTTTTGTAGTTGGGTGAACTATGACCTCACGTTCAAGAACATAATCTTTCCTCATATCTCCCATAAGAAATAATGCAATTTTTGAGAGTTAAAATCTTTCCAAAAGATTGTATGTAGATAATTATTTCTAAGATCGCTGTCTTAATTACAAGTTTTTAAGCATCACATCGATTTCATGAAAATAGGGGTGGAGAAAAATCGCTGATAATAATCATGTTAAGATAATCTATGTTTTGTTAGATGGTGTTGGTGATCTACCACATCCAGACTTGGCAGGGAAGACACCGCTTGAGGCTGCAACGACAAAAAACATGGATGTGTTAGCAAAAAATGGTATTATGGGTCAGGTTATATCAGTTGGAAAGGGTATAGCACCAGAATCAGACATTGCTGTCTTTAACATGCTAGGGTACAAGTTTCAACATTCTGACTATGCGGGAAGAGGTGTAGTTGAGGCAATTGGAATTGGGATTGATTTTAAGGATGGTGATTTGGCATTGCGTGGTAATTTTGCTACATTAGACAATGAGGGAAAAATTATTGATCGGCGAGCAGGTAGAAAAATTGAGAGAGAAGACGTAGAAGAAATTTCAAAAGAAATTGAAAAAGAAATCAAATTTTCAAACCCTAATGCATCTGTAGTCGTAGCCCCAACAGTTGGACATCGAGTTACTGTAAGGTTGAGAGACAGCAAACCACTTTCCTCAGAAATTTCTAATACTGATCCAGCTTATGGGCGAATAGATGGAATGGGAATTGCAAAGGCAGTGAGTGATTTTATGAAAATAGAAAAATGTATTCCTCTAGAACAGACAGAAAATGCAATTAGTGCGGCAAATTTGGTAAATGAGTTTACTGAACAATCATTAGAAATAATGAAAAAAAGTGATGTTAATAAAAGGAGATCACAAAAAAATAAAAAATTACTAAATAGTATATTGTTAAGGGATGCTGGTAACAAATATCCAAATGTAAAACCAATTAATGATTTGCATTCTATGAATTTTTCATGTATAGTTGACATGCCGGTGGAGGTTGGTATTTCCAATATTCTTAAAATGAGGACATACAATGCTGGTGGTCTAACTGATTATGAAGAGAAAGCTAGTGTTGCGGCACAGGCAATGGAAACTGAGAATGCCATATATGTACACTTGAAGGGACCTGACGAGTTTGGACATGATGGTGATGCAATTGGTAAAATGAAAAATATTGAAGAGATTGATAAGCGCTTTTTTGGAACTTTGCTAGATCATATAGACGTATCAAAGGTTGCAGTAATGATATCAGCAGATCATTCTACACCAAGTATCCATAAAGGACATAGTGCTGATCCAGTTCCTGTGCTAATTTCTGGCGATATGATAACAAACGATGATACGCAGCGTTTCACTGAGGCAGAGGCCAAAAAGGGTGCAATTGGATTAATTGAGGGTGCACAGGTAGTAAAAACTGGAATAGATCTGTTTAAAACGTAAAAGTGAAGATTTCTTTTTTATCCAATATTTCAATTGTTTTTTGTTTAACCCTATCAACATTAATTTTATAATACTCACCTGATTTACTATGTAATTTTTTTAGCGCACGACCAAGCACTGAAAGACATATTGTATTTTCATCTTTCTGATAATGCACAAGTGCTGCAGCAACTAGTATTAATCCTTGAATTAGCTCTTTTTCATCACCTGTACATTGTTTCCATGCACCCTCTAATGCTTCATGACATTCCCAAAATCTTTCATTATTAAAATAAAAAATTCCATCTTTAATTGATTGATTTTTTTCAATTTCTTCTTCAACAATATGTCTAGAATGATCAATCTGTCCAATTGAAACTAGTTTTTCTACCAACAATTCAAGGTTATTTTTATGCACTGTAACATCTAATTCAATGAATTTACTAGATACCCTACAATCACGAATGGTTACAGTCATTCCATAAGTTAGATCACGTGAATTGGAATGAATAGTTTTTGCATCTTTTGGTGTATAATCAGAATTTTTCAAGTGTATCATAAATCTGTCCATAATTTTTTTCTGTAGTGATTTCATAAATTTGTTGATATTATGTTGAAGGTTTATATGAAATACTCGAAGGATTTGAAACATGTCAATGATTGAGACGTTAAGTGATGAAAAGAACTCATTTTTATCTAGACGAGAGATTATTTGTGATTTTAAGGGACTAGGAGGAAAACTCAAAAAACTAGAAGCGGTAGAGATGGTTACTAAAGAATTCAAATTAGATGGAAAAATTGTAATTCCAATGAAGCTACAAAATCATACTGGTCAGCCAAAAATTACTGGTATATTTTATGTATATGATGATGAAAAACTTGCAAGAGAACATGTAGATCCTGCTATTTTTGCTCGTTTGGATAAAGCTAAAAATCCTAAAGAAGAAGAAAAAGATGATAAGGCTGCAGATGCAAAACCAGCAAAGGCAGATGATAAGGCTGCAGATGCAAAACCAGCAAAGGCAGATGCACCTACTGATAAATCAGATACAAAAACAAAAGACAAAGGTGAAGATAACTAATGGCTGGAAAAAAAGGACTTAGTCCAAGTGTTTACAAATACTATAAAATAGATGGTGAAAAATCATCTAAAACGCATAAGAATTGTTCTCGCTGTGGCAAGGGCGTTTTCATGTCAGAACACAAAGACCGAAGAACATGCGGTAAATGTGGCTTGACAGAATTTTTCTAATAAAGTCTTTTTTTTCTTAACTTTACTGCCTTTAATTCAAAACTTTCAATTTTTGAGATAAGGTTAGGCGCTAGTCTCATTTTTGAAATTAAATCTGGTGATAATTTTGTAATGTTAGTATCTAATGTGATATTTGTTACAGGTAGATTTTTTTCAATCCAGTGTTTTATCACCTTATCCTCAAGTTTATAATCTCTAAATCCTGATGGAAATTTTTTTGTTATATGTGAAAGTAATGTCTTATCACTAAATACTGCACGTGGCTCAAATAATCTTTCACTATCTGTATAAACATTTTCAAAAAGATTTGCCGAAATTTCATCAGAGATTAATTCCATATTAGAAATTTTACGCATTAATTCTAAATAATGTAAAAATTCGTGTGCCAAAATTGCATGTATTGTCCCCTTCAAACCATATGCCACTAGCGGTGCAGATATCTGAATAACAACTTGTAAAGTATTTTTCGCAACGACAGGAATTGTTCTTGCAAATAATATACCATATTCGAACGAATTTGTACCTGACGAAGATATAGTTACAGAAGGTTCAACATATGCTAGAGGAAAATCAACGCCAGAAGCTTTCTCTATTCTAGAAATGCCAGAAACTACATTTGAAAACCGTTTGACTATTAAGGAATATTCTTTTTTTGGCAAAATGCCATTCTGAAGTGCGTTTCTAACTTTTAGTAAGGGGTTCAATGTTGAAAATCATTATTTTAACTAGAAAAATGTTAATCATAATCTATGATTAATTATTTTGACAAGTAGATTTGATTAATATCAAATTTTTCGCAAGAGCATTGTGTACCTAAAATACTGCTTATGTTAGGAATAATATTAAATCCGTCAACAAAACGCTTTATGGGTATACCACCATCAGCCTCTATCTCAACAGTAAATGATTGTAAAGAATTTTTTTTATATTTTAATTTGTGAATTGTCCTTTTATGCTGTTTATTATTAGAGTCAGTAATTTCAATTGGGACAGTAACAAGTTGTTTTAACCTTTTCAGTTTATTGGATGAAATGCCATTTTTTGCCAAGACTAGCATCTTTATTTTAGATTTAAAGCGAATTGAGCCATTTGGAATATGATCTATCTTCCTTAATGCATGGATCATAATTTCATCAAGGTTGGATTTTTTTGCTAGTCTAACATTTCGTTTTTTTGGAGACAGTAATTTCGCAAAAAACGGTCTTCCATTACCCATAACAAGGCTTGTTTTATCTTCGCCGCCTATCCAAGTAAACTTGACTTGATCTGTCTCAAATTTTTCATAAAGAAATTTAGATATTTTACCTTCAACGCTATCAAATGAAACTATCCCATGATTATTGCAAAAAATACATCCCTTACCTTTACAGTCTTGACATGATTCCTCTTTTTGAGGTAAGCCTCTCTTATCTTTAATATATTTTCCATACAAAAATATGGGTTTTGTTTTCACATTACATTGTTCAGTTTTAAAATTAATTGTAAATGTGATATCAGCTAAAAGATGATCAATGCGTTTCTTTGTTTTACTTACAAATTTTTTCCCAAGTTCTCTTGTTACCGCTGTTTTTATCCCATCAACACCATGAAGATGAAACTTTGATCGTAGTTTATCATCCCTTTCAATAATAGATTGTTTTAAGATTGCACCAACTGTGAAAGTAGAGAATTCATATCCCATTGACGCGTTCTGCATCATTTTTACATAAAGATCCGCGTTAGAGAGTAAGTTTTTACAAATGTAGCATTTTGTTACAGCTCTAGAATTTATTGAATTTCTAATTTTATTACCCAGCCTTTTCCCTGATGAGAGATGGGTAAAATTAATGAAAAATCTTCCTAAACAATTATCACATAAATCACATTCCTTAAGAATGGATTTTGATTGATGTATGATTTTATCATGTTCTTCCGACATGCCATACTTTTGCATAAAAAATGTAGCTTAATTGAAAATAATAAACAAACGATTAACCCATTCCAAGTTTACGAAGGAAACCTTGCATCTGTCTTCCTTTAGATGCCTTCATCATATTTTTTGAATTTTTATAATTTTTTATTAGTTCCTTAACTTCATGCTCAGGCCAGCCAGAGCCTCGTGCAATTCTCTTAACCCTAGAAGCATTGAGAAGATCAGGATCAGCCTTCTCATCTTGGTTCATACTTTGAATGATAAATCGCCATTTGTCTATTCTCTCTTCCATTTTATCAAGCTGATCTTCTTTGACCATGCCCGATAAACCTGGCATACTATCAAGTAATCCTTGAAACGAACCAACTTTTGTAACCTCTTCAAGTTGATAATAGAAGTCTTCCATGTTCATCTTACCGCTTGATATTCTTTTCATACGAACGTCGTCAGCCTCATTTTCTAATCTCTTAGCCAAGTCCAATACTGCTTGAATGTCACCCATACCTAGCAATCTACCTACAAAACGAGTTGGAGAGAATGTTTCCAAATCATCGATACGCTCGCCCGTACCAATGTACATTACTTGTGCGCCAGTAGCTGCTGAGGCAGCCAATGCTCCTCCTCCTTTAGCGGAACTATCAAGTTTGGTAATTATTATTCCCCCAACTGGAACTATTTTATGAAATGCTTCGGCCTGAGCATGACACTGTTGACCAATTGTTCCATCAATTATCAACAGTGCAAGATCAGGCGAAGCAACTTTATTGATTTGCTTCATCTCATCTAGCAAATCTTTTTCCTCCTTGTGCCTTCCAGCAGTATCGATCAAAATTATATCAAGATTAGAACTTTCAAAGTGTTTTAAACCATTTTTAACGACTTGAGGTGAGTCTTTGTTTTTTTCGTCACCATAAACTTCAACATCAGATTTTTCACACATTGTTCGCAATTGGACCAAAGCTCCAGGTCTAAATGTATCAGCACCAATTACGCCTATGCGGTAACCCTGCTTTGACAAGAATCTGGCAAGTTTTGATGTGACGGTAGTCTTTCCACTGCCTTGAATTCCTAACAGGAGAACTTTGTTGATTTTTCCAGATTTAAAATGAAATTCAGTATCATTGCCTAACATCTTCGCAAGTTCATCATATAATATTTTTACAATATGATCCTTTCTTGACAATCCTGGTGGAGGTTTCTCATTTAATGAGCGATTCTCAATGTTTTTAGTGATTTCGAATACTAACTTGACATTAACATCAGATTGTAATAATGAACGTTGAACGTCTTTAGATAATTCTTTAATCAGTTCCTCATCAACACCTGAAGAACTTACTATTTTTTTAATAGCAGCCCTCAGACTAGATTTTAGATTATCTAGCATTAGAATCTAAACCAGCATCCTCTATTTCAAACCTTCCTCTATAGCCATCCCATATTGTTTTTGACTTGTTTATGTTAATAGGATGTGAATAAAGAGGACAGTCAACAACAAAGGTTTCAGCCTCCCCACCTTCAAAATTTAGGTTGAATCCATACTTGTCAGATAATTTATTTAATTGCAATATATCATGTGCGGAAATAATTTTTCCCAACCATCTTTCATCCAAGCCGTCAGATGATACACTAGTTAAAATAAATTTAAAATTAGAAACGATTAGCTCATTCATGTATTCTTTTGCGTTTATTTTCCATAACGGAGTAATTATCTTCAAATCATTTTCCTTACAGATTTTTTCAAAACATTTTTTCTGAAATTCGCTAGATATGCCACCATGTACCAAGCCTTCAATTTGAAAATCTTGCTTAGCCCTTTTCAATAATATTTTAAGAGCATCCATTTCTTCTGCTAATTCATTAGAATCTAAAGTTGAAGTAATTTGGGAAATTTTCAAAGTCTTGGACTGTAATTTTGTTAATTCTATGGCAGGAAAATGTAGCAGTTGGCTGTCCGAAGATTTAGGGAAAACAGTTACCAAGCATTTTACATCATGCCCCATTTGTTTTACTTTATAAATTGAATATGTGCTGTCCTTTCCTCCAGAGAATAATGCTGCTAGTTTCATGTATAGTGTACGATTAAAAATATTTTATTTTTTACCAAGGGATAAAATGAGGATACCTCAATTCTCATAATCTTCATCAAATTTCAGACGGCTTTTCCAATTATCATCAGCATCCTAGTTATGATGATTTTTTGCGCATTATTTTAGTTCTGCCCATAACGTTCCAATATTCAATATCATTACCCTGCTCTAATGTTCCCTCAAGTTCTTCTTCAATCATATCAACATCAATAGTTTCAAATGTCTCTGAATCCATAACCTGTATCTTAGAACCTACAATAGAGATTATCTGACCTGCTCTTTTATCAATTAAAGGCACATGTATCTGCATGTTAACCGGACCTACATGAGGACGTTTTTGCCCATCAAATATTCCTACTCCCACTATTCTTGCTTTAGCTGAGCCATGCTTTCCTGGTTTACTGGTATCATACTCAGTTATCCTACATGGATCACCTGTCGGTTGATCAGATACTGGAAGTAAAATATAAGATCCAATTTTCAGTGTTCCTAACTCAGTGGGCTTACTCATGATGAAAAAAGAACTATGAGGAGCTTTTGAACTTTTCTATTTTAATTTTTCAAGAAGAGAAAGGCTCACAAAGTTATTCATTACAACACCCTTACGAGAAATGTTCTGGCGTGCTTTCTCACAATACTGATTTATGCTTTGCGGGCTACGATCATCAGATACCTCTATAACAACAATTTTTTCTGTATGGGGAAATACGAACTTGGGTTTCTCAATACAAAACAAACTCAAATGGGCAAACCCAGCTTTCCGTATCTTGTCTTTTTTTACGATAATTCCTGCAACATCCGCTATAGCCTCAGAATCATTATATTCTAGATAATATGTAGATATGAAACTCTGTTCTTTATCAAAATCTCTTTCAAAAAGCTCATTGTCAGTAGTAAAAACGAACGTAGGTTTAGAATTAGTAAATTTTGCCGCATCTTTAACTAGTTTTTCCTCATCAGTAAATTTTGCTAATAGATAATGATTAGTTAAGAATGGAAAGTATGGTTTACACTCATCTGAAAAAGTTGCAGTGACAAAATATATGGATTTTACGTTTCTTGAAGAAATCCACATGTCCTTTACATCAATTGAGAATTTGTCATGCTGATATGGTACACAAACATATCCAGATTTTTTTGGTGTTGAATTCAACAAATGTGTAATATTTTACCCCTACTTAATTTTTCATAATTTTTTGTCCGGTATAATTAAGAAAAGATTAGTCCGATAGTTATTTAACGCCTAAATGTTTCGGTGATATTGTCCCAAGCTAGCTCAGCCTGGTAGAGCTTCCGGCTGTAGTAGTTGGCTTTAGGCTAAACTGAATTCCAGCCTATCAGGCATACAGAAACCGGGTTGTCGAAGGTTCAATTCCTTCGCTTGGGACTTACAACCCAATTCAAGGATTGATTACGCTACGACCAACAATTTTTCTATTTTTTAGATCTTCTAAAGCATTGTTTACTTCATCTAGAGAATAACGTTTTGAAACAATTGGTTTTATGACACCACGCTTAGCCAAATCAAGAAGTTCAATCATATCATTGTAATTTCCAGTGTACGCGCCCTGTATTGTTATCGCTTTTAATGGGATTGAGACCAATGACAAATCTATCGAACCGCCAAATAAACCAACTAGAACAATATTACCTCGTTTCCTAATAACCGAAAGATCCAACTTGACAGTAGGAGGTGCATTAACAAAATCCAATATGCTATCTACACCTTTTTCATTACAAATTGACATGATGTTTTTCGAAGGTTCAGGCTGTCCATATCCAATTGCGTTAGTGTTTATAATATTATTAGCACCAAATTCCTTAGCTTTCTTTAATCTCTCATCATCTAAATCAGCACAGATAATATTTGCATTACTAAGTGCTTTCGTGATTTGAACTGCCATTAATCCAAGTCCTCCAGCTCCAACTATCAAAATATTCTCAGGGGAATTCGAAATTGCTTTTTTTACTGCAGTGTAAGCAGTCAAACCAGAACATGCTAATGATGCAGCGCCTTCTAGATCAATTCCTGAAATTTTAGCCAAGAATTTGTAATCTGGAATTAGTGAATATTCAGCATATCCACCATCTTGAAAGACTCCAAGTGATTGTGGAGCTTCGCATAAATTGGTATCACCTTTCTCGCATGTTGGGCAACTACCGCAGCCTATCCAAGGATATACTAATACATCATCACCAACTTTGATTCCCTCTACAGAATCTCCAATCTGTGCTACGGTTCCAACAATTTCATGACCAGGAATGACAGGAAATCTTACTCCCCTGTCTGTAACTTTCATAAAACCATCTCCAGTATCATAACCGCCTTCCCAAAGATGCAAATCGCTGTGACAAACACCCACTGCTTTGACTTTAACTAAAACTTGTTTACCAGTAGGAGTTGGAGTATCAATCTCAGATATTTTCAAGGGCTTATTAGGCTCTATGATTTGTGCTGCCTTCAATGTCGGATTTTTCTGTTTATTATAATATAAGAGTTGACTGGAAGCAACAAAAAAATAGATTTGATAGTATTAGTGAATCGTTATTATACTAAATCTATGAGTGATGGCGAAGAAATTTCTAGCATTTCCCAAGACCCTGTAAACATTTTGTTTAACCCATCTGTAATTCAAAAAAAAGACGTTTGGCAAATTAACCTAATAGAAATTTTGAAACTATTAATAAAAATACTAGAGGAGACTGGCAAAAAAGATTTGAAGGTTGCAGGTATGGCAGCACTTTCTTCGTCTCTGATTTATCGAATGAAAGTAGAAAGTATTTTCGCTCTACAAAAGGCTGCAATGGAGAAAAAGCCATTAATTAATAGACGTGATGTTGATATTGACATTTTAGATATACCATATAGGCACGAATCCACATATTCCGTCTCACTTGATGAATTGCTGGATTTACTTGAGAACTTGATAGGTTCTATTGCCAATCCTCGTTCACGAAGGAATAGACAGTTAGATTTTGAGGCTATTCAACCACCAGATTTCAAAGAATATTTCATTCCATTTGAAAATTTAGTCGTAAAATATGAGAGCCTGATTATTCGCAAAATTAGAGGTACAGGAAGTGGATTGTTAAAGCAAATTGTAGCAGATTTGGATAGTTTAGATTCGATAAGATGTTTTTTTGCAGTTTTATTTCTAGCGCGTGATCAAAAAGTTGAGTTAGAACAAACTGATGATGATATTCAAGTGACTTTAATCGATGATATAACAAAAAAAGAGAAAGAGGATAATGAAAATTCAAAATGAGGATCAAGTAGCGGCACGACTTGAATCTGCATTATATTCTGCTGGAAGACCACTAACTGTAGAAGAATTGATCAAAGCATCTGGAACAGAATCACGACAAAAAACCCTAACTGTGTTAGATTCAATTATTAAAAAAATGAAAAGTATATTCAAAGCAATTGAAATAGTTAACTTGCCAGACGGTAGCTATGTATTTCAGCTAAAGCCAGAATACAGTTCGAGTGTTAGAAGATATGCATCAAAACCACTTTTATCTAGAGCTACACAGAAAACATTATCATATATTGCATTAGAACAGCCTATAAGTTCAAAACAACTTTTGGAAGTTAGAGGGTCTGGTGTTTATACACATCTAAAAGAATTACGACAGCTTAATTTTATTGAACATCAAGCTGTTGGAAGATTAAGAATTTACTCAACGACAGAAAAATTTCAAAAATATTTTGGAATTGAAGGTGATGTTAATGCACTTAAACAAAAATTATTCAAAAAAATAAGAAAATAATCAAAAATAGCATGATTCATTCGATTTGTATAAATTAGAGTTGATTTGACGTAGTTTGTGAAAAAGTCGATGGAAAATCTGCGTACAAGTAAAATAACAGGAGGACGCAGACGTGCATTACGCTCTAGACGAAAGTATGAGATAGACAGATTTCCTAATGAAGCGTTAGTTGGAGACCAAATAACAGTTACAAGAAAAGTTCGTGGAAAAAATGTCAAGACAGCAATTAAAACAATTGATTCTGTTAATCTTGCAATAGACTCCAAGATTAAAAGAGTAAAAATAATCAAAGTGTTAGAAAATGCTACAAATAATGACTATCAACGACGTGGAGTGATTTCTAAAGGTGCAATACTTGAAACGGAAGAAGGAAAATGTAGAGTTGTTTCGAGACCCGGACAGCATGGCACTGTAAACGCAATATTAGTAAAGTGATTTTATGAAAGATTACGAACACATCGTAATCTGGCTAGATTATTTTAACAAAACATTATCTAGACAAAAAGGAAGAAGATTGGCAAAAGACAAATGTGTTTTTGATCCATCTCTAAATGAATTAATTGAATCAGCAAAAGCCGCTGGACTTGAACCAACAGCAACAGATGATCAAGTAAGATTCCCCAGAAGACCTTTTGTCAGATCAGGATACATCGTATTAGAAAAAACACTGCCAAAAACAAAAATTCTTGATAAAATCTCAGAAAAAATGGTTGTAAAAAGAGCCAAACAGTCAAAATAAAGTTCTATCAAGCTCCAAGCTAAAGTAAAGTTGACAGAGTGTCTGTTCAACTAATAGATCTTTTTAGTTATAATTGCAGGAGGTAGGGGAAATTTTGCATCTTGCCACTAGTGGCAGAGTCATAGTAAGACTTTCGAAAATAGTAACACAAGATCAGATACTGTGTGATGAAAATAGTACTAAGGTTGCAAAGGTTACAGAATTAATCGGACCTGTTGCCAAACCATACGCCTCTGCTATATCTTTGACTAACAACATCAAAAAATTTGTTGGAAAAAAGATGTTTGCTTCTGAGGCTCCGCCTGCAAAAAAACAAAACAGGAGAAAACAAAAATGGAAACAATAGAACTAGAAAAGTGTACGGTCTGCAATTCATCATTCATTGATGACACAGATAATGGCGAAATAATTTGTTCTGGCTGCGGAATAGTAATGGCAGAACATATAGAAGATCATGGCCCAGAAGCAAAAAGTAACAGTTTAGAAGACAAGATGAAACTTGCTAGGGCTACTGGTCAAACATCGTATTCTCAGCATGATTTGGGAATAACTACAGAAATTTCCGTTGGAACAAAAGATTTCAGTGGAAAAACAATTAATGCAGAAATGAAGAGCCAAATGCATAGGCTAGGAAAATGGCAAACAAGAGTAAGAGTTGCCTCGTCACGGGACAGAAGACTGTCAAGCGTTTTAGGAAGGATTTCAGAAATTTGTCAGAATTCCTCGCTTCCTAAAAATGTCATAGAAACAGCCTCAATCATTTACCGAAGTCTTGATGCAAAAAACATCCAAGTCAAAGGAAAATCGGTGATTAGTATTTCTGCAGCAGTAG
>OFBK01000025.1_pt1 | contig 12590 bp, 9 predicted proteins | sample 1520571 | NCBI WGS metagenome assembly OFBK01 (sample SAMEA3696448, study PRJEB22514) | metagenome | biome: water; feature: marine; material: hydrothermal vent | place: Pacific Ocean | collected 2014-08-15 | depth 1539 m | reverse complement strand
TCAGGCACAATCAGCGCAAAAAAACACGGTATATGCGATGAATGTATTGGTGAGTATTTTTGCTGAAAAAGAATCACATGCAGTTTATTTATTAAAGCTCAACAACATTTCTCGGTTAGATGTGATGGAAGGTATTGTAACTCGAGCACCTGAATCGATCGAAGAAACGCCTAGAATAGAATCTGATAGTAAAAAACCTAAAAAATCGTCACTTGAAAAATACACCATTAACCTATGTGAAAAGGCCAAGGCTGGCAAGATTGACCCGCTTTTAGGTAGAGAAGAAGAAGTAACACGCACTGTGCAAATATTGTCTCGTCGCCGTAAAAATAACCCACTTTTTGTCGGCCAGGCCGGCGTAGGCAAAACTGCGATTGCTGAAGGCATTGCTAAAAAGATTGTTGATGGTAAAGTGCCAGACGTACTTAAGGAAGCCAGTATTTATTCACTCGATATCGGTATGCTGATTGCTGGCACAAAATATCGTGGTGATTTTGAAAAACGCTTAAAAGCAGTGATTACTGATCTTGAGAAAATCCCTCATGCCATTTTATTTATTGACGAGATTCACACCTTAATTGGTGCGGGCAGCGTGTCTGGCGGTTCACTCGATGCCTCGAATTTACTCAAACCAGCCTTGGCTGATGGTTCACTGAAGTGCATGGGCTCAACCACTTATGAAGAATACCGAAAAGTCTTTGAAAAAGACCACGCACTTACCCGTCGATTCCAAAAAATTGATATTGATGAGCCTTCTGTAGAAGACACCGTTAAGATCTTGCACGGGCTTAAAAAATATTATCAAGACCATCATAAGGTTAAGTATTCAGCAGCGGCGCTTACCTCTGCGGCTGAGCTTTCACATCGCTATATGAATGATCGTCGCCTACCTGATAAAGCCATTGATGTAATTGATGAAGTGGGTGCTTTGCAGCAAATTCAGCCTAAGTCAAAACGTAAAATTAACATTGGCGTGGGTGATATTGAGAATATTGTTGCCAAGCTGGCGCGTATTCCATCACGCCAAGTAACCAATGATGATAAGTCACTGCTTAAAAATATAGAAGCAGAGCTTAAGCTGGGTGTGTTTGGTCAAGATCAAGCGGTTGAGAGTTTGTCAACCGCTATTAAATTATCTCGCTCTGGCCTTGCACACGAGGACAAGCCAATGGGTTCATTCTTATTTGCTGGTCCAACTGGTGTGGGAAAGACTGAGATCTGTAAACAGCTTGCCCGCATTATGGGTGTGAAGTTGCTACGCTTTGATATGAGTGAGTATATGGAGCGCCATTCAATGTCTAAACTCATTGGCTCACCTCCGGGTTATGTTGGTTATGATGAGGGCGGTTTGTTAACCGAAGCGGTGAATGCAAACCCTTATGCGGTGTTGTTATTGGATGAAGTAGAAAAAGCCCACCCTGATATTTTCAACTTGTTATTACAAGTCATGGATAACGGCAAACTCACTGATGCTAATGGCCGGGAAATCGACTTTAGAAATGTAATACTAGTCATGACTTCTAATGTTGGTGCACAAAATGTACAGCGAGCATCCATTGGCTTTAATGAGCAAGATCACTCACTTGATTATGAAGGCGAGCTAAAGAAAACCTTTACCCCAGAGTTTAGAAACCGCCTTTCAGAGATTATTTACTTTAATAGTCTTAACGAAGAAACCATTGTCTATGTGGTGAATAAATTCTTGTTCGAGCTAGAATCCGCATTAGAAGACAAAAAAGTTTCCTTGGTTGTGTCTGATGCAGCAAGAAAATGGTTTGCCAAAAATGGTTATGATGCGAAGATGGGTGCACGTCCAATGTCACGCTTGATTGAAAAAGAAATCCGCAAACCATTGGCGGACGAACTTTTATTTGGTAAGTTAGTAGATGGCGGCATGGTTAAAGTTGGTATCAAAAAAGACGCAGTGACGCTTAATATTGCCTAGATGAAAATCTTAATTAGTAACGATGATGGTTACCAATCTGAAGGTATCAAAATACTGACTCAATATTTATCTCAAGATCATAAAGTGATTGTTGTTGCGCCAAGTGAAAACAAATCAGCCGCTAGTAGTTCGTTAACACTTGACAAGCCCTTAAAACCTATCAAGATCGATACAAATATCTACAGTATCGATGCTACACCAAGTGATTGTGTGCATTTAGCGCTATGTGGGTTTTTAGATGAAGCGATTGATTTGGTGGTTACCGGTATTAATTTTGGCCCTAATTTAGGTGATGATGTTATCTACTCTGGTACCGTTGCAGGTGCGATAGAAGGGCGCTTCTTAGGCTTGCCATCAGTTGCTTTTTCTCTAGCAAGCTGGGAAGGAAAGTATTTTGAAACTGCTGGTAGGGTCGCACAACAAGTCATTAATAAAATCCACACCTCACAACTCTCACACGACACGGTGCTCAATGTGAATGTGCCAGATGTACCGTATGAAGATATCCAAGGCTTTCAGACCACGCGTTTAGGTAAACGTCATATGTCAGAAGCCAGTGTTCAGGACGAAGATGATGCGTCTTTATACTGGATTGGCGAAAATGGCAAAGAGTCTGATAATGGTGTGGGTACCGATTTTCATGCGATTGCCAATAACTACGTGTCTGTCACACCATTACAAATCGATCTGACCAAATATAATGAGATCGATACCGTCTCAGAGTGGTTACAAGAATTAAGCTAATTATTCCAAGTATCTCTTAAACTAACAGTTCTATTAAAGACAATTTCATCTATGTCTTTGTTGTCTCTACAAAAATAACCTTCACGTTCAAACTGATAAGCCACTTCAGGCTTAGCATTGACCATTGTTGGCTCTACCATGCCGTAAGTAACCACCAAGGACTCAGGGTTGATTAGCTCTTCGAAATGATCGTTTTTCCCCGGGTTTTCCAATGTGAATAAGCGATCATACATTCTAAATTCAGCTTTTAAGGCTTTAGTAGCTTCAACAAAGTGAATAACACCTTTGACCTTACGCCCATCAGCCGGATTTTTGCCTAAAGTATCTACATCGTACGTGGCATATACTGTGGTAATATTTCCATCAAAGTCTGTATCAAAAGTGGTGGCGTTAATCACATAGGCGTTACGCAAACGAACCTCTTTATTAATTGCTAAGCGTTTAAATTTTTTATTCGGTGCGATCTCGAGAAAATCAGCTCTGTCAATATAAAGCTCACGTGAGAAGAATATTTCACGTTTACCCATGTCTTCATTTTGCGGATGAATGGGTGCGTATAGGGTTTCTACTTGCTCTTCAGGGTAGTTTTCAATAATCACACGTATCGGATCAATCACGCCCATGGTGCGAGGTGCAACAACATTGAGGTCATCACGTACAGCATCCTCTAAGATTTTCATATCCGTCATACTGTCAACTTTAGAAATACCAATACGATCAGAAAAATCACGAATACTAGCTGCTGTATAGCCACGTCGTCGTAATCCTGAAATTGTCGGCATGCGCGGATCGTTCCAACCCTCTACCAAATTATCTTCAACCAATTGTTGAAGTTTGCGCTTTGACATGACAGTGTATTCAAGATTTAAGCGTGAGAACTCATACTGGTGTGGGCGATTGGGTTTATTAAAATCGTCTAAATGTTCCAATATCCAATCATATAAATGTCGGTTATTTTGGAACTCTAATGTGCATAATGAATGCGTAACACCTTCAATCGCATCAGAGATACAATGAGCAAAATCATACATCGGGTAAATGCGCCATTCATTGCCAGTTTGATGATGTTTGTCAAAGCGAATGCGGTATAACGCAGGGTCACGCATACACATAAATGAGCTAGTCATATCAATCTTAGCGCGTAGTACGCACTCACCTTCTGAATATTTGCCATCTTTCATTTTAGCCAGCAGTTCTAAATTTTCTTCGATAGAAGTATTACGATATGGACTATCTTTGCCCGCTTGTTTTAAAGTGCCACGGTACTCGCGAGTTTCTTCGGCATTTAAAAAACACACATAAGCTAAACCTTTATTAATCAGCTCAATTGCATACTCGTAGAAGTTTGGAAAATAATTAGAACTGTATTGAATCTCGCCATCCCATTCGAAACCCAGCCATTTAACGTCAGCTTTGATCGAATCTACAAATTCAACATCCTCTTTAGCAGGGTTGGTGTCATCAAAGCGTAAGTTGCACTTACCGTTGTAATCATTGGCGAGGCCAAAATTTAAACAAATAGATTTTGCATGACCAATATGTAAATAGCCATTTGGTTCTGGCGGAAAACGCGTTTGAATAGAGCCGTGTAATTTAGAATCGAGATCATTATTAATTTGGTGACGAATAAAATTAATAGGCTTGTCAGTTGGTGTATTGTCGCTCATAATTTATGTGTAAAAATAATGCGCAAATTATATCATCAAACACTCATAATGATATATGTGCACACGTATACAAGTAAAATTCAATTTATATTTTAATATCCAATATTTAATTATGTTTCGTTATCGTCCTGAAATTGATGGGTTAAGAGCTATTGCTATTATTCCAGTTATTTTTTTTCACGCAGGCTTTGAGAATTTTCAAGGTGGATTTATAGGTGTAGATGTATTTTTTGTAATTAGCGGATATTTAATCTCATCTATTATTTTTAGAGAATTATCAGCAGGGAGATTTACACTAAAAAATTTTTATGAAAGAAGAGCTAGAAGAATTATTCCCGCGCTGTTTCTGGTTTTAATTGTTAGTTTTCCTATGGCGTTATTGTGGATGCCACCTGTTGATATGTTGGATTTTTCACAAAGCTTGGTGGCAATCCCACTGTTTTTTTCTAACTTTTTATTTTATTCTGAAAGTGGATACTTTGACTCTATTATGGAAGTCAAGCCATTGTTTCATACTTGGAGTTTGGCTGTTGAAGAACAGTTTTATGTATTGTTCCCATTGCTTATTATATTTCTATGGAAATATAAAGCTAATGTAATTATTGGTATTACTCTAATTATCTTTATTGCAAGTTTGATAGCGGCAGAGTTATTTTCCCATTCTGATAGAATGCTTGCTTTTTTTATGTTGCCTACTAGGGCGTGGGAGTTATTACTTGGGTTTGGTGTTGCATTTATTGAGTTTCATAATGCAACACCACTTAATAAATTATTTTTTAAGAACTTACTAAGTTTATTTGGATTAACTTTAATTGTATATTCGGTATTCTATTTTAATGAAAACACCTTAATTCCAGGTGTTTATGCTTTAATCCCAACAGTAGGGACGGCGCTAATCATTATGTTTTCGCAAGACACACAGGTAGGAAGATTAATTGGCAATCGTTATTTTGTTGGAATTGGATTGTTGAGTTACAGCGCTTATCTTTGGCACCAGCCTTTATTTGCATTTTTAAGAATTTATAGATTTGGAGATACAAAATTTGGTATGTTCGTAAGCGCTATATTGATCACATTTATATTGGCGTTTTTAACTTGGAAGTTTGTTGAAAAACCGTTTAGAGATAAGTCTATTTTAAATTTACGAACTGTAACGCTATCTTTTGTAATTTCAGGATTATTCATTGTAAGTATTGGACTCTTTGGTGTTCTCTCAAACGGATTTGAAAGTCTTTACAAATCAAGACTAACTGAGACTGAGAGGATATTTTTTAATAACGCTAAAGAGATTTCTGAATTGAGAAATAACAAGAGCGTTAATAACTTTCCAGAATGTTTTATTAAATACAATGAGAGCGACGAATTCTATCAAAAATTTAATAATTGTTTTGATAAAAATGGGCCTGCTGTGGTATTGATGGGTGACTCTCATATGGGCAATGTAAAAAGAGCGCTCTCAAAAACTCAAAAATATAATTTTATAGTTTCAGTGTCTGGACACCACTGTCATCCTTATCACTACTATGATGAAAACAACATTTCAACATGTGATTTTGATAATATACATAAATTCATGAAGGCGCAAAAATTAAAAATTAGTTTTTTAATTTACAATCAATTAGGGTCGTATTTTTTACATGATGAAAAGAAAGATACTTTGAATCATAAGAGTGTTGACTACGCTAAAAAACATATAATGGAAGTAGATATAAAACGTATTAACAAAATTTTAAAATATCTTAATCTGATTAACAGTAACGTGAAAGTTATATGGTTAGCTTCATGGATCGAACCTAGGTACCCAATGCATAATCCAAGAAAAATAGTTAAGTACGGTATCGATAACTTAGACTATATTCCAAATGTTGTAAAAATGTTCTCAAATATTGATCAAGAAATCGATAATGCGATTTATGATTCTGGATCTGAGGTAGCGTACATAAAATTATTTGATAACAGGTCAAAGAGTAACTTTCTTTCTCTTATCGAGAATAACTGTGTAACTTTCAATGATAAGGATCACTTGAGCAGTTGTGGAGAAAAGATTGCTGGACCAATCTTCCATAAGAAAATACAAAATTCTTTAAATAGTGTAGAGTAGTTATGAAAATTGCCATTGTTAAACTTTCTGCCTTAGGTGATATTATTCACGCTATGGTTGCGTTGCAATTTATTAAGCAACACTTACCTAATTCAACCATTGATTGGGTGGTTGAAGAAGGGTTTAAAGATATATTGGCTAACAACCCTGATATTAACGAAATACATACGGTTAGTATTAAGAAAGCCAAGCAACAAAAGTCTATCAAACTGCTATTTAATGAGATAAAAAAACTCAGAAAATTACCAAGATACGATATTGTCATCGATACTCAAGGTTTGATTAAATCCGCTATTGTGTCTCGTGCCATTCCATCGAGCCAAACCTTTGGCTTTGACAAAAATTCCTTACGCGAGTCGTTTGCCGCCAAGTTTTATACAGATGTTTGCAGTATTAGTTACGATGAAAACATCATTAAACGTAATATTACAGTGATTTCTAGTGCATTAAGTATAGTGGCCTCACATAATGATATTTTGAATAAGCAATCTTTTTTGTTTTCTAATAGCCAAATATCATCTGACCTACTTTCTGATAGTAAAGCCAATATCGCATTAATTCCAGGTGCTTCATTTAAGTCTAAAATCTACCCAGTAGATCAATATGCACAAATCGCTAATGAGCTGAAATCACAGGCAAATTTTATTGTGTTATGGGGCAATCAATCAGAAAGGAATATGGCAGAACAAATTCAAAAAAATGCACCAGAAGTGCATATTGCAGACAAACTAACACTCGATGAATTAAAAGGTTTTATAACGCAAACAGATCTTGTGATTGGTGGAGATACTGGCCCAACCCATATGGCATGGGCGCTTAACGTTCCATCTATTACACTATTCGGCTCAACACCAGGCTATCGTAATACTTACATCACGGATATAAATCGAGTTATTGAATCTGAATCGGAAGTTGACCCCTATAAGATCAATAAAAATGATTTCTCAATTAAAACGATCAAAGTGAACGATATCGTTAAAATAACCAAAGAATTATTATTTCAGGAAAAATCATGAAAATCGCTATTGCCGGCACCGGCTACGTTGGTCTTTCCAATGCCATGCTTTTGTCTCAAAATCATGAAGTTGTTGCCCTTGATATCATCCCTGAGAAGATCGCACAACTTAACAATAAAATCTCTCCCATAGTGGATGCTGAGATAGAAGATTTCCTCGCTAATAAAAACCTTAACTTTACAGCAACACTTGATAAAGAGTTGGCCTATAAAAACGCTGACTTTGTCATTATTGCCACACCCACTGATTATGATACCGCTAACAACTACTTTAATACCTCATCTGTTGAGTCGGTCATACAAGATGTTATTGATATTAATCCTAATGCAGTAATGGTTATCAAGTCAACTGTGCCAGTTGGCTATACTCAAAGTATTAAAGAGAAGTTTAATATTGATAATATTCTATTCTCACCAGAGTTCTTGCGAGAAGGATTAGCGCTTCATGACAATCTACACCCATCACGCATTATTGTTGGCGAGAAGTCTGATAGAGCTGAAGTGTTTGCTAACCTTTTGCAAGAAGGTGCTATAAAAGAGAATATCGAAGTTTTATTTACAGATTCTACTGAAGCTGAAGCAGTCAAACTTTTTAGTAATACTTATTTGGCTATGAGAGTCTCTTACTTTAATGAACTAGATTCATATGCGGAAGCACATAACTTAGATTCAAAACAAATCATTGAAGGCGTTAGTCTTGATCCAAGAATTGGGTCGCATTACAACAATCCATCATTTGGTTATGGTGGGTATTGTCTACCTAAAGACACCAAACAACTTAAGGCCAATTATAAAGATGTGCCTAATGCGTTAATCAGTGCTATTGTTGATGCTAACTCAATGCGTAAAGACTTTATTGCAGATTCAATAATTGCCAAACAGCCAAAGATTGTTGGTATTCATCGTCTCATTATGAAAAGTGGAAGTGATAACTTCAGGGCGTCAAGTATTCAAGGGATTATGAAGCGCATTAAAGCCAAAGGCATTGAAGTGGTCATATACGAGCCAGTCTTAATTGAGCAAGGTGAGAATGAGTTCTTTCATTCAAAGGTGATTGATAGCCTAGAAGCGTTTAAAAAGATTAGCGATGTGATTGTTGCCAATAGAATGGTAGATGAATTGCAGGACGTAAAAGACAAAGTTTATACTAGGGATTTGTTTAACTCAGATTAGTTAAACAAGCAGAATAATAACAAATTAAAAAAATAAGAATTATTAAATGAAAGTATTAGTAACAGGATCAGCAGGTTTTATTGGTTCAGCACTCTCAATCAGGCTACTAGATAGGGGTGATGAGGTAATCGGCATAGACAACCATAATGACTATTACGATCCAGCACTTAAAGAAGCACGTCTTGCAAGACATGCTGATCATCCTAACTACACCCACATTAGAATGAACCTTGAAGATCGTGAGGCGATGGCTAAGCTGTTTGAAGATGAACAATTTGAAGGTGTGGTTAATCTTGCTGCACAAGCAGGAGTTAGGTACTCTATTGAGAACCCACTTGCTTATATTGATACCAACTTAGTTGGCTTTGCACACATTTTAGAAGGCTGCAGGCATAACAAGGTGGGGCACCTTGTGTATGCTTCATCAAGCTCTACTTACGGTCTTAACACTAAGCAACCATTCTCAACTCATGACGCGGTTAATCATCCAGTAAGCTTATATGCTGCCACTAAGAAGGCTAATGAGCTAATGGCACATACTTACTCACATTTGTATGATCTACCAACTACAGGCCTAAGGTTCTTTACAGTGTATGGCCCCTATGACAGACCAGACATGGCGCTGCAAAAGTTCACCAGAGCTATTATGAATGATGAGCCTATTACGGTGTTTAACTACGGTAAACACCGTAGAGACTTCACCTATATTGATGATATTGTCGAAGGCATTATAAGAATATTAGACCGACCAGCACCGCCCAACCCAGAATGGGATAGTAATAACCCAGATCCTGCAACGAGCAGTGCACCATATAGAGTTTATAATATTGGCAACAATAATCCAGTAGAGTTGATGGCTTATATTGAAGCATTAGAAACCTCACTCGGTAAAACAGCAGAAAAAGAACTACTACCACTCCAGCCAGGTGATGTGCCAGATACCTATGCAGATGTAGATGACCTTGTTGAAGAGTTTGACTATAAGCCGAGTATGAGTGTTAAGCAAGGGGTGGAGAATTTTGCGGTTTGGTATAAAGAATATAATAATCTTTAGTTAGTAATTACCTCTTTAGCCCGCTCTATTGAACCAAGAATGAATTTGGCGTTTGAGTTATTTTCGTCAATCTCATGACCACTTTTAACTAAGATGGTGTTTTGAATGCCAGCAGTATTAGCTGCTTTTATATCAGCCTCCTTATCGCCAATCATCCAAGAATTCTTTATGTCAATACCGTATTTATCATTGGCTTGATTAAACATACCTGGTTTAGGCTTTCGACAGTTACAATTTGATTCTGGGCCGTGTGGACAAAAGAAAACATCCAAAATACTAACCCCTTGATTTTTAAATTGACTCAACATCCAGTTATTAACAATATGAAAGGTATCCTCATCATAGTACCCGCGACCAATTCCTGACTGATTGGTAACGATAACAAGCTGATAACCAATCGATTGAAAATAAAGACAAGCATCAAACACGCCATCAATAAATTTAAAATCTTTGATTTTATGAAGGTACCCAACTTCTTTATTGATGACACCGTCTCGATCTAGGAAAATAGTTTTAATTGGCATCTGTATTTTTGTATAAAGTAAGTTTGCAGTTAGCGTAGTATAATGCTAATTTTTATTAAAGCCAACAAACCTATGTGTGAATTATCTGTTGTCATTCCAGTTTGCAATGAAGAAGAAAGTATCGGCAAGCTAATTACTGAGATTACTGATGCATTGGGTGGAAAATACCAACATGAAATTATTGTGGTGGATGATGGTAGTACGGATGATACGCTCGAAGTTTTGTTGAAAATTAAACAAACACTACCAACGCTTAGAGTTATTAAGCATATTCAAAATAGTGGCCAATCAACCGCAGTTAGAACAGGTGTTCAGCATGCTAAGTCAACTTGGATTGCTACACTGGATGGCGATGGCCAAAATGACCCAGCCGACATACCTAATTTATACAATGAACTGATTAATAATCAGGCTGCTGATCCATGGCTTGTAGTAGCGGGTTATCGTAAAAAACGAAAAGACACTTGGTTAAAGCGAATTTCTTCAAAATATGCGAATGGTATTCGTGATAAATTATTAAGAGATGGTACACCTGATACGGGTTGTGGGCTCAAGGTATTTGCTCGCGATAGTTTTTTAGCATTGCCTTATTTTGATCATATGCATCGTTACATCCCTGCACTATTCCAACGCCAAGGCGGCCGAGTTGTTTCAATAGAAGTTAATCATCGTCATCGCATGCAAGGCACATCAAAGTATGGTTTTCATAATCGATTATGGGTTGGCATTGTTGATATTTTAGGGGTGCGCTGGTTGCAAAATCGTGCCCGTTTAACAAAAACTGAGGAGCTGTAAATGCAAGATATTCCAACTTCATGGCTGGTATTGGGGCTTATCGGCCAGGCACTGTTTTCCATGAGATTTTTAATTCAATGGATTTATAGTGAAAAACACAAAAAAAGCATCATTCCACATGCTTTTTGGTATTTCAGTTTGGCTGGTGGATTGACGCTGCTGGCTTACGCGATTCTTAGAGAAGATCCAGTTTTTATCATTGGCCAAGGCATGGGGTTATTTGTTTACGTTAGAAACCTGATGCTAATCCGGAACGAGCAAACAAGTAAAATCTAGTTGCATTCTTGTTTTGATGTGAGCGCATAAAACAAAGTGTATTTAAATTCGGCAACATAAGTAACCAATTGGCCTGATTTAATTGTATTATCAGTATTTGGCTTAACATACGCATCGTCATCATCCCACAACCAAAGACATTGAGAAAGTTTTAAATCACCGTATCTTTTATTGTTGATAACTACCGTACTGTTAGGATATTTAGATAATAAATGTGCACCTAAAAAAGCATCATTAGTTTTCAGTGTTGATGAGTCTAATAGCGAGTTGTCTAACTTGTTTAGCGTTCCATGAATAGGAATATTAAGCCTGCCGTAATTACCCAAATTTGGCCCTATTGTGACTTGTAGCAACCTAATTGAAAGAATTAAAAAGGTGAATATAATTAAGATGGCGCTAAACCATCTTGTGATAGATTTTGATAATAACTCTTGGCGTTCAATTCTTATCATCATCCACAAAGGAAAAATCATCATCAGCGGGTGAAACCAGCGCACTTTAAAATGCGGCATGCTTACAAATAAAGCCAACACTATAACGGAAATAATAATCACCCAATAAAATCGGTTTAACAACAAAATATTGTCTTGTTTTGTAAGTTGCTTGTCTGTGTTAAATAATCGTCTCCAGCTATTAATTAAAAAAACCAAAGAAAAAGGTACAACAAAGGCAATAGCCGCAGTAGAAAATTGCCACACTGATTGAACTCGATCAATCAGTGTGTTATCACTGGTCACTTGTAGTTTGTGGTCAATCGAGCTAAATATTTCTTGATGATGCTGATTTAGCCAATAAGCATGTGGGCCAATCATTAGTACGAATGCACCAATAGCGAGAAGTATTTTCGAATCAAATATAATTTTTCTATAAGAATTAATACTTAAGGCCGATACAAGTATTGCCACCATAAATAGTAAAAAACTATACTTTCCCATAAGACCAATGCCGAATGCTAGTCCTAAATATATATAGTTTTTAACGTTAGGGTTGTTCTTTACGCATAGTAAGGCATGAAGCGAGAGAATAATACCAAAGCTTAGCATAATGGTATGAGTAAAGCCTTGATGCATGTGCCATGCAAATGACGGCATTAGTAGATAGGAAAAAGTGGCAATATAACGGGTCTGAAAGTGTTGGAACAACTGCCCTGATACTAGCCAGGTGACCCAAAAAGTAAGGGTAATTAGTATATATTTGAGCAGTGTTAGTGCAAATAGCCCTATGCCAAAAATTTTAAACATAATCCAGCTAAACCAACTGTACATTGGTGGCTGGGGTATAGGGTAGCCCAAAAGT
>OFBK01000024.1_pt1 | contig 12641 bp, 11 predicted proteins | sample 1520571 | NCBI WGS metagenome assembly OFBK01 (sample SAMEA3696448, study PRJEB22514) | metagenome | biome: water; feature: marine; material: hydrothermal vent | place: Pacific Ocean | collected 2014-08-15 | depth 1539 m | reverse complement strand
CAATGGGTGAGAATAAGGCCAGGGTTATGCGTGCACCAAATCTTAGAAAACTCATTCATGATATTGATGGAAACAGGCATGGACCCAAACTGACACGTGTTAGAGTTCAGTTTGACAATTCTGATAGGAAGATTCCTGTCGATTCTGATTTAGTTACTATTACGCGTCAAATGAGCGATAAAGGCGAAAGTGACTATCATCTTGATGGTAAAAAGATCAACCGAAATAGACTTCTTGATATGTTTGAAATGGCAAATGCTGATCTCGGTCCTTTAAACGCAGTTCAGCAGGGAACGGTTACACGTATTTCTGAAATGACAAACGAGGAAAAAAGAAAGACGATCGAAGATCTAATCGGTCTAACAGCTTTTGATGAAAAAAAGGCTGAATCCATAAAGCAGTTAACCGAAGCTGATCAGCGTTTAGAAGTTGCAATGGCAAAGATGGGCGAAGTAAAAAAGCAGATAGATGAGTTAGAAATTGAGCGAAATCTGAAACTACGCCATGAATTCATTGGTCGGGAATTAGATCGATTTAGGGCTATAGACGCAACAGGAAAACTGAGAAAAATCAAGGGCGAAAAGGCAGAGAAAGAAGAGAAGTATAACAATGATTCATCCGAATCCCAAAGGCTAGAAAAATCAGGATCCGCATTGAGAGATGAAATTTCCAAAATAGAGAAAGAAAAATCGGCTTTTGCAGCAAAAGTTGATGCGTTCAATCAGGCTAAATCAGGTATTGAGCAAGGATTGAGTACTGAACAAGAGAAATTCAACAATGCGGAAGGTCAAATAAAAACTTCGCAAAAAAGGCTCATTCTAATTGACAAAAGACTTCCGGATATAACAAATGAGCTTGAAAAAATTAGTCAAAACCAAGGCACAGTGGATTTAGAACTTGAAGAGGTAAAGAAATCTATTCAGGAAATAAAGGGCAAGCAAAACAACATAAATAAAAAAATTGAAAGTAATGATTCCAAAATTAAATCTGTTTTGGATCATCAATCAGAATTAGCCGGCAAAAAAAATGTAATAGATAAAAAAATCCAAGTTCTTCAAGACGAATTACATGATGCAACAATTGAAAAATCACAAGTTACATCACAGGCAAACACCATAGAAAATAAAATCAATGATAATATTGGAAGGCATGGGGCTATCGAAAACGAATTAACAAATCTTAAACGATCTTCTGACGAACTTTCTAAAGTATCTTCTAATAACAATTCCAGCGAAATTGAAATAAAAATATTAAAACTTTCTGAACAAAGGAAAAAGATAGAAAACGATATAACAGAACTAGAATTAATTTTGGATAAATCATCAAAGGCTGGTCATCGTTATAACGAAAAGATTAAACTTGTCAAGGATGTAATGCACGAAGATTATACAATATCTCAATTAAAAGGTGATGCAAAAAAATTGGGTATTGTAGGTTTTGTATACGAAGTATTTTCTTGGAATAAACAATATGAACGTGCAGTTTTAGCTGCATGTGCTGATTGGATAAAGGCTGCAATTGTTCCAGACTTTGAAACATTAGTAAGCTTGGCACAAGTTGCCAGAAACAAAAGATTACCCAAACTAAAAATCATTCCACTTAATGCAATACCTGAATTTAGAATGAAGATGCCAAAAACACCTGGTCTGTTGGGCATTTTATCTGATTATGTTAAATGTGATAGGGAATACCTTCCAATTGTCAGATTTTTATTTGGAAACATAATACTAGCACAAACAGGAAATGATGCACACAAATTATCAAAGGCTGGTTACAAGGCGGTATCCATTAATGGCGAATTTTTTGAATCCAAAACAAACGCTGTTACCATAGATATTAATTCAAAAATATCCAAGTTTACAAAAATTATTTCCCAGAGTTCAACGGTGGAAGGATTGTTACAAACAATTACATTGTTGCGCAATCACGTACAAAAGAAAAAATCAAATCTTAAGAAAATCGAAGAAAAACAGCGCTATCTTATCAAGCAGCTACAAGTATCCGAAACGGAACGAGGAAATGCATCGCATAGCCATTCTACCTTACAATCCCAAATTAAATCTAGAACTAACATGTTAGACAAACTTTCACAACGAATTTCTGAGCTAAGAATACAGGAAAAACATTGCCATCCAAGAATTATCCAAATCTCATCAAGTATTGAATCTCTTAAGCAGCGAATTACCTTAATGAGGGAAAATTATTCTGGTCCTGAACAAACGAGTGTTGCAAGCGAACTTTCTTTTCTGAACAAGAAAAAATCTTCATTGAATTCTGAAAGGAGCCAGATATTGAAGGAATTGAGTGAAGCTGAGGCAGGCATATCTGTGATAGAGGATAGAAGCAGACTTAGAAAGAAGGCACTTTTGGGTGAACAAACTTCTATTACTGATGAAAAAACCGAGTTGGAATCTAACATTACGAAATCTCAGGTGGAGAAAGATACATCTGAGGAAAATCTAATAAAACTAAGAGACGAAGAACAAGAATTAATTAGCACTTCAGGAACATCCGTGTCTCGGTTGGCTGCGTTTGATGAGCAGCTAGATGAAAGAAGGAATAAAGAAAAGAAAATTACAGCTGATGTCAATCGTCTTGCAATAGAGTTAGGTGAGCTTGAGCGTGATCTTAAAGAAATTAAAACTGAAGAATCATCACTTAAGAAAATTCTAAACGCATTTGGATTTGATGAATCAATTGAAACGTTTGATGTTGCACCATCAATCGAGATATTAGAAAAGGAGGAAATTTCGTTGGCTGCATCACTAAATGCAATTGCTCCTCAAAGATATGTAGAAATATCTACCGGGTATCGTGAATCGTCAAACAGGAAGAATGAACTTGAGGCAGAGCGTAACGCGGTTGTAGCATTTATAGAATCGATCGAGAAAGATAAACGACAAACATTCCTAGATGCATTTGATACTGTTGACAAAGAAATTAGAGAGATATTTACCAAGATGAATGGCGGTAATGCATGGCTTGAGCTAGAAAACGAAGACGACATATTCAATGCAGGCGTATCTTATTTCATACAATTCCAAAATAAGCCTAAGAGAGAGTCAACCTCAATTAGTGGTGGAGAAAAAACTCTCGCCGCAGTTGTTTTTGTTCTAGCATTACAAAGACTCAAGCCTTCACCGTTTTACCTGTTTGATGAAATTGATGCACACTTGGATGCGCCAAACGCTGAAAGCCTAGCCAAAATTGTGGAGGAGAGATCAAAAGGAAGTCAGTTTATCATGGTTTCTCTAAAAGATTCTGTTGTAGAAAAGGCGAAACTAATCTATGGTGTATACCCTAAAAATGGAGTTTCACATATTGTAACGTACAAAGACAAAAGGCTTCCTGCCATATCCACTTCCTAAATTAATTTATATCCACAAAGCAAGCAACATTTCTTCCATCACGAGTTTCAAGCATTGGTACATCTTTGCATTTTTTAATTGCGTATGGACATCTAGCAAGAAATCTACAGCCAGAGTAAAAGTCTATGTCAAGCGGGTCATTAATCCGAATTATTTTTTCCTTGTACAAGTTATCAGGATCCGGCTCAGATATTGCATCAATTAATGCCTGAGTATAAGGATGTCTTGGTTCCAGTAAAACTCGATCTATTGATCCAAACTCCATAATCTTGCCAAGATACAAGATTATTATTCTCTGTCCAAAATATCTCGCAGTTGCCAGGTCATGTGTTATGTAAATAAACGAAATGTTATTCTTTTTCTGGATATTTTTCATCAGATCAAGAACCTCGGCACGTATCGAAACGTCCAGCATGGAAACCGGTTCGTCAGCAATAATGATTTTTGGTCTTAATACTAATGCTCTTGCTAAAACCACTCGCTGTCTTTGGCCACCTGAAAGCATGTGGGGATATTTGTTTGCAATTTCTACATGTGGCTCAAGTTTTACTTCTCGGAGAGCATCCAAAACAATCTTTTCTCTTTCTAAACCATCACCAATATTATGGATCTCTAGTGGTTCAGAAACAATATCCTTAACTTTCATTCTAGGGTTAATCGAATCATAAGGATCTTGGTGTACCATTTGACAATGCATTCTAATCTTCATCAAACTTTTTGAATCATATTTAATCTCCTCCCCCTGAAAAATAACCTTGCCAGAATCTGGTGTTATCGCTCCAAGAATTAATTTGGCAATTGTTGTTTTGCCTGAACCTGATTCCCCGGCAATAACAAGTACTTCGTTATTATGCAGAGAAAATGAAACATCTTCCACTGCTTTCACTACAGATGTTTTTGAACCAAACATATTTTTTTTGGAAAACTGTTTGGATAGTCCCTCAACTCTTAGAATTTCATCCAACAAATTGCTATTGGCTGACTAGTATATCAAGAAATAATAAATGATTCTAGATTATTACAAAAAGACTTTATTTGGTTAAAATTTTGGTGCATCTTATGAGTCTAAAATCTATTCAAAGGAAACGAGAATACACAAAATATGTTGTAGATAAACGACTTTGTTACTATGAACCATCCAGAGATAAATTACAGAAAACATTTGCTCAGGAATTATCATCCAGTTTAGATCAAAAACAAAAATCAATTCCCCCAAAATTTTTCTATGATAAAAAAGGCTCCAAACTTTTTGAAGAGATATGTAAATTACCAGAATACTATCTAACAAGAACTGAAATTGGCATATTAACACAGCTATATGATAAACTACCATCACATCTGAATGGAGATTTCAGGTTAGTTGAATTGGGAAGTGGATCATCAAAAAAAACTAGAATACTACTTTCTATTCTAGAAAGATTGCATAAACATATTGAATATTTTCCTATCGATATTTCCAAGATACTTAAAGAAAGTTCTACAATATTACTTGATGATTATGAAAATTTGCATATTACCGGCATAATTGATAATTACGAAAGTGGATTAGAATTTATAAAAAATTATGATAATAAGAAAAACCTAATTGCATTTTTAGGTTCTAGCTTTGGAAACTTTGATTATGAGCATGGACTAAAATTTTTACAAAAAGTAAATTCTTCCATGAAGAAAAATGATTTATTTTTAATCGGTTTGGATCTTGTAAAGGATAAAACAGTGTTAGAACGTGCATATAATGATTCACAGGGTGTTACTGCAAAATTTAATCTTAATGTTTTGTCAAGAATTAATTCAGAGTTAGATAGTAATTTTAACATAAACAAATTTGCACATCACGCATTTTATAACGAATACAAAAACAGAGTTGAGATATACTTACGTTCTTTAGAAAACCAGACAGTGAAAATTCATAAGGCTGGAATGGTATTGCCAATTAAGCAAGATGAGTTAATTCATACAGAAAATTCATACAAATATACGATTTCAAAAATCAAAGAAATATTTTCAATATCTAGTTTTCGAATTAAAGATATATGGTTTGATGAGAAGCAATACTTTTGTTTAGTTTTGCTTTCAAAAAACGATTAGGTCTATTCAGCACATCTAAATCCTGAAAAGAGCCACCTTTCATCTAATCTGAAAAAGTTTCTATAACTTCCGCGGATAGAAATTGATGGTGTACCAAATGAACCACCCCTTAACACTTTTTGATTTGCAAACCATTTGTCATTGTATTCAGAAAATCCTGTCTTAAATTTAGGATAACCAGAGAATTCTGTTGATGTCCATTCCCATACATCTCCAATCATTTGATGACATCCGTAATGGCTTTTACCATTGGGATACGCACCTATTTCCGAACAATTCCAAAGGTATGATTCTAATAAATTTGCATGTAGAGGATCTGGAGATTCATTACCCCATGGAAAAATTGTTTTTATCTGCTTCTTCTCATTCCAGCAAGCAGCTTTTTCCCATTCTGCCTCAGTTGGTAATCTTTTGTTTGCCCATTTGCAATACGCGGCCGCTTCGTAATAACTAACATGGCAGACAGGGTCATTCGGGTTAATCTTTCGTTTTCCCAAAAAGTCACATGTCATCCATTGCCCATCAATCTTTTCCCAATACATTGGAGCATTCCATTTTTCATTTTGTATTTTGTCCCAACCATCAGAGAGCCAGTATTTGAAATCATCATAACCCCCGTCTTCGACAAATTTCATGTATTGTTTGTTTGTAATTGGGTACGAGTCAATTTTGTAGTCATCAAGATACACTTTGTGTTCAGGTAACTCAATATCATAGCAAAACTGATCTCCCGGATATCCCATGATATACAAACCGCCATTAATTTTGATAGATGTAGATTCCTGCAGCGATGGTGTTGGCAAAGGATTTTTTGTCAGAGGTCTATATCTGTCTGCCAATAGATGTTGTAAATCATACACTAAAAGCTCTTGATGTTGGCATTCGTGGTTTATTGCCATAAAGAATAGCTGCTGTATTTTTTCATCTAGCATTTCATTCTGTAAAATGCTAGTAACCTTGTTAGTTATCATGTGAAAATACTCAAAGACTTGATCAATTGTTGGTCTTGTTGCCAGTCCTCTCTTATCCTTGTCATGTGGCTCACCAAATTGATGATAGTAAGAATTGAGGTACTCGCTAAATTCCTGTGAATAAAACTCATAGTCGTTTATGGTTTTACTCATAACAACTTCAAGAAGCCAGCTAACATGCCCCAAATGCCATTTTGGTGGGCTCATAAAAGGAGCGGTCTGTACAATGAAATCATCTTTTTCCAGTGTTTGTACCAGACTTAGTGTTCTAGCTCTTGTTTCATTGAACTGCTTAAGAAGAATTGATTTTTGTCTTGAAACTGTTGCCATGTCAATCTATTTTTGTCATGTTCATATTATATTTTTGGCTAGGAGTTGTAGCAACTACACTTTCTAGTTTTATGTTTAATACATCCAATCAGTCGATGATCTTGGCAACCACAAATGATACATTTTTTCCTAGTTTCACTCATTTTTTATTATGGTTTACAACTGGTAATATCATATAATCTATTCATAATTTCTTTGACTTCCTCCTCGCTTTGAGATGCTTCAGCTTGCTGCTTCAAATTTTCTACAAAACTTTTTCCAAATGAATTGATAGATATATCACCAAAGGAATGGGCTTCTAGACAAGCATCTATTTCTTGAATATACTTAGATTTATCAAACATCCAGTCGCTGGATATAGGCTGTGTACTGAAAAAATAAGAAGATGCGGTAAATCCTATCACTACAACTGCGATAACAGCAACAGTAAATTTTACGTTCAGACCCATAGTATTTCACTTATTCAGTAGCCACGAGCAAAGAGCACATTTGTAGTGCCTGAATTTTTACAGTAAATACATGTTTCCGCTTTAGTGTTATCAGATGGAATAACGCGCAGATCTGCACCAGTCTCCTCTTTGATCTTGTCTTCACATGTTTGATTACCACACCAGGAACAATCAATCATTTTTCCATTCTCTAATTCTTTTTTGAATTGCTGGTATTCAGAGACTCTAACAACTCTTTCATCAAGTATTTTTTTAGCAGCATCAAACATTTCTTTCTGAATATTTTTTAGTTCTGATAGAGTTTTTTCTGTCAATCCATCTATATCAAGACTAATTTTTGTTTGATTATGTCTCCTAGCCAACACTATTTGATTTTTAGCAATATCTTTAGGACCAATTTCAATTCGTATTGGTATACCCTTCATCTCCCAATCATTGAACTTGAAACCTGGAGTCAGCTGTTCCCTATCGTCTAGATGAACGCGTATATCGTTATTAGATAAACTGTCTTTGATTTGACATGCTTTTTGTAACACATTTTCTTTATCCTCCTTTGAATAATAGATTGGAATTATAACAACCTGAATAGGAGCTACTTTTGGTGGCAAGACCAGTCCCTTGTCGTCTCCATGCGTCATAATCATACCACCTATCAATCTCCATGAAACTCCCCATGATGTTTGCCATGCAAAAGTTTCACTATTATTCTCATCAAGATATTTGACGTCAAATGGTTTGGAAAAATTCTGACCCAAGAAATGAGACGTTCCCATTTGTAGTGCCTTGCCGTCTGGCATTAATGATTCAAGTGTATTAGTATAAACTGCACCAACAAATTTGTCCTTCTCACTTTTTTTTCCAGTCACTACAGGTACTGCCAGTTCTTCTTCTATAGTTTTTTTATACAGCTCCAAAATATCGGCAACTTCTTTTTCAGCTTCGTCCTTTGTTGCATGAACTGTATGACCCTCCTGCCACAAAAATTCTGATGTCCTTAGAAATGGTTTTGTACCTTTAATCTCTGCTCTTAATGCTGAATTCCAAAAATTAATTTTTAGTGGTAGGTCTCTCCAACTTCTTATCCACTTAGAAAAAAGTGAGTACGCAAGCGTTTCGGAAGTAGGACGAAGTGCAAGTCTATCACCAATCTCTGAATTTCCTGAGTGTGTAACCCAAAAAACTTCAGGGTTAAATCCTTCAAAATGTTCTTTTTCTTTAGCAAGTAATGATTCAGGTATCAGCACGGGCAAAAATCCATTCCTGTGACCGGTTTCTTTCAGTTTTTTATCAAGTGATTCCTTGATTGATTCCCAGATGGAGTAACCATCAGGTCTTAGGACTATTAATCCCTTGACTGGTGCATAATCAGCAAGCTCTGTCTTGATAACAACTTGTGTATACCACTCACTAAAATTTTCACTTTTTGAAACTGTGATACCAATCTCTTTACTCAATTAACCTTCCACCATCAATCAGCATAATGAGCTTTACTAGTTTGGTATTATTTTACTTGTGACCAAGTCTCTTATTCTTAATAAATTTCCAGAGTTTTTTTGTCATTTCACTTGGGGCAATTCCTGCTTTGCCAAAAACCTGTTCAAGTGTTTCGTCTCTATTTTTGAAATTTATAGAATATCCTCCAAACGCTTTTTTTGTTTTACGTTTGGTCTTTGTTGTTTTACGTTTGGTCTTTGTTGTTTTACGTTTGGTCTTTGTAGCTTTTCTTTTTGCAGCTCTTTTTTTAACCATATTATAGATTATCCCCCTTACACAAAACCTTACCTGTCACTCTGCTTTGGAAGTTTGGACAGACAAAACATGGTATGAATTGTACCTCCTTCTTAAGCACTGGGCAATCAACAAATTCCTGTTTCATCCTCTTTAGCATTTTTGGACTCACACCTTTGATTTTCAATTTTCCCTTTTCATCCATCAGACCAGACTCTTTCAGTTCTTCTTTTACTTCCTTTGAAAGCATCTGTCTTTTTTCGACACTTTTTATTTCGACTTCATACTTGAACTCAAGCTCATTTGACATAGGTAATCTGCAAATTCTATCTCATTTAATATTAACTGTATGCGATCTATCATTTTCTGTTAAGCTTAATATTGTTTAGAATAAATTTCAAAACAGAAAACAGTTGCTAGCAATTTTTGATGTTGAGGGAGTTCTTTATGATGCAGAATATCTTCCTTTGTTAGCTGAAAAAGTGAATAAAGAAAACAAAATCTGGGAAATTACAAAAAAAGGTATAGAAGGAAAAATTGATTGGGTTGAGGGTCTCAAAGAACGTGTTCACCTTCTTCGTGGCATGGATTATGATACATGCATTCAAGTTGCAAACTCTTTACCAATAATGAGTGGTGCCAAAGAGGCATGCCGTGTATTAAAAAATGCTGGCTGGAAAATAATGGCAGTTTCTGGTGGTTTTACAATTATCACTGACAGATTAAAAAAAGAACTTGGTCTTGATTTTGTGTATAGTAACGAACTTGTCTTCAAAGATGGTAAGCTTGACGATGTTATTGTAAATGTTGATGCGGACAAGTCAAAATCAGCTATGATTAAAATCAATGAATGGAATGAGAAAAAGGAAGACATTACGGCAGTGGTTGATGGAGCAAACGATGTCAAGCTTTTTGACATTACCGGTTTGGGAATAGCCTTTCGTGCTCAAGACTTGGTCAAGGATTTAGCTACGGTAACTCTTGACGAAAAGGATCTATCAAAAATTATCGGTCTGATTAATACGCATTATAACATAAAACTGGAATTACAGGCATCTGTGTAGCAAATCTAAATGTTTTAACTGCAGTGTTCAAAACAAATAGAATGGCACTAGAAATCATTCCAGTAAAAATTCAAAAAGAAATTGAGTCTGATGATGACCTAGTAGATTTAATTCTAGAATCATCAGAAATTAATGAGGACGACATACTTGTTTTTTCTCAAAAAATAATTTCCAAGAATGAAGGTCGCATTCTAAGTTTATCATCAGTTAAACCTTCTCTTCTTGCTGATGGTATAGCAAGCTCATATGGTAAGGACCCAAGATTAGTGGAATTGATACTTTCAGAAAGTAAAAGAATTGTAAGAATGGAAAATGGTATAATTATAGTTGAAACCAATCATGGGTTTGTTTGTGCTAATGCTGGTATTGATGAAAGCAATGTACAAGACGGTTATGCAACATTGTTACCTGATGATCCTGACAAGTCAGCTAACCTATTGAAAGATAGAATTAAACAAAAAACTGGAAAACATACAGCTGTGATAATTTCTGATACATTTGGAAGACCATTTAGGTTAGGTCAGACAGATGTAGCAATTGGTATTGCTGGTCTTGAACCAATCTTAGATTATAACGGTAAACCTGACACATTTGGAAAAATCATGCAGGTAACAGCAATAGCAGTGGCTGATGAGATTTGCTCAGCATCGGAACTTGTAATGGGAAAAGTTGAAAAATGTCCGATTGCAATAGTTCGAAATTATGACTTTAGTTACTCTGATGTAAAAATTCAAAAAATGTTACGATCAGATCATGATGATCTATTTCGATAATTACAAATAATTATTACACTCTAAAATCCGTGCATGTTATGGAATCATTAAAAACAGAATTACATTGTCATAACATTTTTTCAAATGGGCATGTAGGTACTCTGGAACCAATTCATGATTGCAATGTTACAATTCCCAAGCAATTAGAACAGGCATATCTAGCTGGTCTTGATGTGCTTTTTGTTACCAATCATAATACAATTGACGGCTACAGACAGATGCTTGAATATAAAAAAAATCATCAAAAGTTTGATGCATTAAAGGTGTATCCAGCAGAAGAGGTTACAACAGATAATGAATCCCATGTACTAGTCTATGGGATTGATCATTCTATCAAATCAGGACTCTCATTACATGAAGTATTAGATGAGGCGAAAAAACAGGATGCTGTAACTATTGCACCCCATCCATTTAGTTTACTAGATGCATTGCGTGAGGATTCCATCTATTGTGATCTATTTGAAGTGTTTAACAGCTCTAATGTGGATGTATATTCGAATCTTAGGGCAAAAAAATTCGCAAAGGAGAAATCTTTGCATGTAGTTGCAGGCAGTGACTCTCACGTACAATCTACTATTGGCAGATCAACTAATCTGATTTATTCTGAGAATAAACTGGATAGTATAATTGCTGCAATGAAACATCATAAAATAATCATCGAAAACACTGGATATGTACAACCCAAAGAGGCACTAGAACACATAAGATACAAGATTCAAAACTCAGCCTTTTTCATAGACAAGTACACTTCACAGTTTTATCCACGAGCGTTATGGTCTATCAAACTGCTTTACAAATTGTATATGGTTAACCCTGAAGGCATATTCTGGAATATGTTTTACAGAATGTCTATCGTTGCACTCAGGAGAATTTCTAAAAAAATAAATTTTGAGGGGTACGAGCACCGTCTATTTCGAGAACGTAACTTAGCAAACATCTTAAAGATGGCCTTTTGATTCTAGTTAGGTGATTGAAATTTCAGAATCAGGAAAAACATTAGATGCAAGAGGATTGTTTTGTCCATCACCTGTTATGCAAACAAACGTTGAACTTTCAAAGATGCAGATTGGTGAAATACTTACTGTCCTTGCTGATGATCCTGCTGCTGAAGATGATATAGCAAACTGGGCAAGAAGACTTGGGCATGAAGTAATTAAGATGGAAAAAAATGGAAATGAAATTCGTTTTGAAATTAAAAAGATAAAGTAGTCCTATTTCTGTTCAGCTAAATACTTATCGGCATCAATTGCAGCCATGCAACCAAATCCAGCTGCAGTTACAGCTTGCCTGTACCTATGATCATGAACGTCACCTGCACAGAAAACACCTGGTACGCCGGTTTCCGTATTATTTTTCAAAACAACGTAACCATTTTCGTCCAATTCAACCTGACCTTCAAGTATTTTGCTATTAGGCTCATGTCCTATAGCCACAAACAAACCACCTGCCTCAAGGGTAATCTTTTCACCATTTTTCACGTTTTTTAGAATTACTTTCTGAAATTTTTGGTCCCCTTGAATATCCTCAACTGTGCAGTTGAAATGAACTTTGATTTTTTCATTAGAAAGCGCACGCTCCTGCATTATCTTACTTGCTCTAAACTCATCTCTTCTGTGTACAATATGTACGGTTGATGCAAATTTTGTAAGAAAAGTTGCCTCCTCCATTGCCGAGTCACCACCGCCAACAACAATGAGTTCCTGGTTTTTGAAAAATGCCCCATCACATGTTGCACAATATGAAACACCCTTGCCTGCAAATGCTTGCTCGCCGTCCAGCCCAATTTTTCTTGGATTTGCGCCAGTACAAACTATTACTGAATTTGCCTCAAAAGTGCTTGAAGCAGTTGACACCTTTAGTGGCTTACTTT
>OFBK01000023.1_pt1 | contig 12849 bp, 14 predicted proteins | sample 1520571 | NCBI WGS metagenome assembly OFBK01 (sample SAMEA3696448, study PRJEB22514) | metagenome | biome: water; feature: marine; material: hydrothermal vent | place: Pacific Ocean | collected 2014-08-15 | depth 1539 m | reverse complement strand
TAATTAAATAATAAATAATTAAATTATATTTAATCAAAAAATGTTACATAAAATCAATTATTTTAAAAAAAATGCTTGTATAGCTTTGTGATTTGGCATATAACTAATCAGACAATATCCAATGCAGTAATGATTTTAGGCTGCAGATCATTAAATAAGCAAATATTTTGCACATGGAAAGGAATAGAACAAATGCAAAAAATAGTATTGAGTTACTTTATAATAATAATAGTATTAATTATCACTGGATGCACTTCAAGTTCCGGCAATAGAGGAAATGTTGGTCATTTTGGATCTTGGGCAAAAAATTCCCCATCTTTCAGTAAACCATCAATTTGGCAATGTGCGTGGGGGGAAGAGAATCGGTACCAAAACAAGCAATGTGATTAAAGTACTGGGCCACAAGGGACGATAGGGTTGGTTTTATGACTCTGAAAAATTAGTGGTAGTTACTCACAGGAGATGATGGTGGTACTTGGGACACAAATCTTCCTCCAGTACAGTAGTAATGTTAACCAGCGAACAATATAACACATTGATAATATAAATCAATGTTATTATTCAGGAAGCCCTTGGTATAGAAAGAAGTATATTGTATTGTAGCACATCTGAATGATCATTACACTATGATTTAATGGACCATAGTAACTCATTGCTTCGGTAAAACTGAAAAATTCACTCAGGCAAAATAGTTCCAGATCCTCCTAAATCTTCAGGCATATCCTTGAATTTGGGCAAACCATCTTTAACCGAAACAGTTTTACTTTCATAGTGGATATGCATGGTTGGTTTGTATGAAAAACCTTTCAATATCACAGCAAAGATATCTATAAGCTTAAAACCTGGATGTTCTGTCATAAGATGACCGCCACATTTTTTACAGAATTTTCTGTAGCTTTCCTCTGTCTTGTTATAGGACCCAATATATTCTTGGCCCTTAGTAATCTCCAATAGATCAGGATTCCATAAACTTGCTGAGTTTATAGGTCCTGCACTCCACGCTTGGCAGTCTTTACAATGACAATATATCATTACCGTTGGTTCTCCATTTACTTCAAATTCCACAGCACCACAAAAACAACTGCCTTTTATTTTTTCATCAGACATATCAACTCCTTTTCTTAATTATTTCATTCAGGTATTTTTTCGACTAAACAATAAAAGATTGCACTAATTCAACCCCTCATAATTCTACATGGTAGACCTAATGCAATATTTTTCAAGACTTTTATGTTTTTGGTGTTAAGGTGGATTTTCAAGAATTGGGGAAGGTTGTGGAGGAGTGTCTGACTGTAAAGAATAATTGAATTTCGATTACAATAAATTTTTATGTATTCAGTAAATGTTTTAATCTTCTGGTTTCCAACCAGCTTTGATGAGACCTTTATTAAAAAATTGGGTATTTCTGGATCAACAGGGCTGAGTTCAAGAGTTTTAAGACCATTTTTTTCTGCTTCCCCAAAATCACCATAATGTGCATTAGCAATTGATAGACGCCAATAGCTAGGAGCATAACTCGGATTAAATTTAATTGCTGTTTTAGCAAAATCTCTCGCTGTCGCATGATCACCACTGAAAAGGTGAAAGGTTGCTAGTACATCGTCAATCTTAATTAGATATTATTTAATCAGAGGATATAACCGTTTTAACTTAATACGAGCATCTTCATTTTTGAAGCGCCAAATAATTTTACTTTTTTTGAGTTTCGTTCTTCAGTCTAAGCATTAACTTCATTTATTAACGCTGTTTTATCTGGAATTCTTCTTTCAAGACATTCGCGACCAAGAATGCTGAACTCAATTTCAGCCATGTTCAACCAACTCCCATGTATCGGCGTATAATGGAAATCGAGTTTATCCAAAATTCGTCTTGCTTCTTTGGGGTTGAAAGTCTTGTACAAAGATGCCCCAATGTGTGTATTAAAATTATCCATAACGAGCGTAATTAGGCAGGTCTGAACTTTCGTGAATTACAGGGCTTCAACCACAATCATGTTTGACGAGGCCGTCTTGTGCCTTAACGTCCGGGCCTTTCGATATTCCTGTGAATCAAGCCACTCTTTGGCCTTTTCAATGCTTTCAAACTCCAGAATTACAACGCGGTCTGGTTCCCAGTTGCCTTCAAGTTTTTCAGATTTTCCTCCCCGTGCCAGGTACTTTCCTCCATAGGCGGCAATAGCCGGCGGTGCAAGTTTCTTGTATTCCTCATAACGTTCCGGATCATTGACCGTAATATCTGCAATCACGAATGCACTCATTTTATTCTCCTCTTGTTGTAGGTTTAACTGAAAAAGCATTTCATGTGTTATCCCGGGCTTGATCAGGGATCCAGCCGAGCGTTCTGTTTGATTTCGCACTTTGCTGCCTCACCCCTGGATTCTAGCTTGCGCGGGAATGACAGGTGGTTGGTGGTAACAGCTTTATACGAATTAGTTAATGTTGTCGAATTAAGGGGTCACTAGACTTAATTCTAAAACAGACAAATTCATGTCATTTTAATTCTTCCATTTTACCACAGAGTCACAGAGAACAAGGAAGATTTTATTTTTTCAGTAAAATACCTATTGACATCTCCATTTAATGGGAGTATTTTTCTAATTTTGTTGAATATCCAATCCATAACCTGACAGAAAGGAGTCATTATGCTTGATCTGAAATCAGTGATAATCGGTGTTTTATCTGGAGTTGCACTTGTTTTTATTTTAGGTGCAGCCGATCGAAAAGGAAAGAAGGGGCCTCCGCCGGCGGGAATGTTCCAACTCTATGCTATCCCCAACAATGACAGCAAGGCAGTAATTCTTAATACTGCAAATGGAGAATATAAAATTGCAAATCTTGATCTTTCGCCAAATTTTGAATCCGGCGACAGATTCATGGGTCCTCCGCCGGAATAGCACAATTGCAATTAACAAAAAAGATCTACTGCGTGACTGAGCCCGGTAATGAGAATTTGCCGGGCCGTCTGCTCAATAACTCTTGGCCTGTGAAAATCGTGTAGGTATCTTGTATTGAAAAGTTAAAAGATGCAAAAAAACATATTTTCACTAAGTGTCAGGATAAAAACAAAGGGTGAAAATGTGTATAAAATTGAATATAAATGCTGAAAAAATTGTGCGAATAACTGTCCTGAATTTAATTGTTGTGACAGTACTTTTGCTTACAGGATGCGCGATGAAGTTCCCGGTTCCTGATGAGACCAATCAAACTATCCTGATCATTCCTGTAGAAACACGTCAGACATTAGGACATTTTGTCTTTACACTGGATGTTTCCATAAAAGGTTCATCCGGAAATGAAGTCGTCCAACATACAGTTGAACCTAATCCAAAAATGCTATTCTCATATAATACTCAGCTCAAGCCGGGTAAATACAAAATCACTGAAATGAACAGGAAAGCAAAACCTGGATTCAAACTTGGTGGTAAGCAGCGCCCTGAAAAGGTAAGGGATAATGTTGAATTTGAGTTGGAAAAAGGAAAAATAACAATCATTGATAAAATGATTTTGTTCCAGCAGCCTCAATCTAAACTTGTTAAACCACCTAAAAGAGGCCAAAATCAACAGAAAATGACCGATGCCGAGAGGAATCTGGAGAGAATTAAGAGGAAGAAGGAAAGAAAAGCGGATCAGGAGGCAATGAAAAAACAAAGAGTTAGGTTCGTTCAGCTTGTTGATCTGGAGGAAAGTTTTAAAACTAAAATACTTGAAGAATTAAAAGAAGTGGAAAATATCGATCAATGGAAGTTGGAATGAAATAATTTCCACAGATTTTTTTGTGGACACACTAAGTCATTGTTCCCCCAACAATTTTGTCTGGCTTTAAGCTGATCCTGACCGGTCTTAGTTTCTACTGCCCCGTGTAGGATCTCCGGAGTCTCTTTCAGAAACAGCCTGCTTAAAAGCTGAGGCAATATCGTCAGGCATAGTTTCACTTATTGCATTAAATCTTTCTGGACGGTTGAGAGTTATTGTGGCAACACGATCCATTGATTCATACAAAACTGAACCAAAATCCATAAGCAGTTTTCTCCTTTGATGTGTTGATAGTTTATGAAGAGGTTTTATTTTATTTAAATTGGGACTGATTATACCGGCAGATGCCGGGGCAGACATTCCTTCAGTATCCGGATATGTTCCGGACCGGTGCCGCAACAACCACCTATAATTTGCACACCATAGTTGTTGATCCAGCCCTCAATTTCTGCTGCATATTCAGTTGGTGTACAGATTTCCTTAAAATTCCAGTCCGGCTTTTCGATCTCTCCGGTTTCGGCGTAGGCCAGTTTTGGTCCCGACCAGTGCCTGCCTAAAATTTCGAGCGCAGGCGGTGTATCCCTGACCTGGCTGTGCATGATTCCAGCCGCATCGCCACCAAGCGGAGAAACTGCCTCAACCAATTCTTCAAAATCAACTGAGGGGAGTGAATTTTTCCAGTGCCAGGTCTGCACACTTTTTCCATCATCGGACATCATTGCACTGTAGCCGATCCAGACCGGCAACCCAGTTGAGAGGGCGGCTTCGATGACCAGTTTTGCATTTACTGTATCCCTCATCATCTCAGTGATAATTAAATCCACTCCGGCCTCCGCAATAATTTCGGCTAATTCCTGATAGTTTTGCGCCACTTTTTCACCGGTAGCGACTTCCTGTGGACTGTTGAAAGGAGCCATACTTGACATCGAACCGGCAATCCAGGTTTCATCTTTGGCAGAATTATCGCGGGCCTCTTTGGCCAGTTGAACAGCCTCAGTGTTGATGGCCCTGACCTCGCCACCCAAATCAATACTTTCCAGGACGTGTCTTGCAGTGGAATAAGTATTGGCTGTAATGACCTGTGCACCCGCCCGGATATAATCTTCATGCACCTGAAGCACAACTTCAGGATGTGACTTGTGAGCAAGTCCACTCCAGACATCCGAATCCATAGCCACCCCACGTTTTTGAATCTCTGTGGAAACTCCGCCGTCGAGCAGGATTATCTCATTATCATTTAATCTCTCAAACAAGGAAGTCATAATTCTTCCATCACTTTTATTCCATTTGCAAACGGACATCGACCATTGGTTTGAAGCTCCCCCCACTGGGCAATTTAGATTTTCTGCTACTGAAAGAAAAAGATTTCGCTATTAGAGCTAGCCCCGCAAATGGCTCTCCAGCAGGGGCAGTCGGTCATGCCCGAAAAACATTTCGTCTTCCACAAAAAAAGTGGGGGCTCCAAACGCTCCACGTTTGACCGCCTCTTCGGTATTCTTGAAAAGAGCATCTTTGACTTCATGCATTCCGGCACGCTCTACCGCCTCCTGTCCAATCAGTGACGCGACCACTTCCCGGTCAGCAATGTCCAGGTTATCCGCCCAGTATGCATTGAAAAGTGTGTGAGCTGCCTGTGGAATCTGCTCAGGCGGCAATCCTGACAGCGTGCGCATGACCAGCACGGTACGTACCGGAAAATCCGGAGGCATCTGCAGTGGAATCCCGTAATGTCTTGAAAGCCGCTGCAGATCCTTAAGCATATAAGGTTTTTTTGCAGGTGTCAGTCCGGGAGCATTGGGGGTGCCAACCGCTTTGAAAATTCCGCCCAGTAAAATCGGGTTCCACAGCAAATCTGCATTGCAGCGTTGTGCGACGTCCTCAATGAGCGTGGAGGCAACATAGGAATAGGGGCTGACTACATCGAAATAAAAATCAATTTGTTTTTTCATTTTTCTAATCTTTAATTCCTAAGTTAACTATTCAAAATAAAATAAAAAGAGGTAGCGGAACAGGCACTTTATGAAGGATTTGCCGTCCGTCAGGTAGGGATGTTTTAATTATTGAGAAAACTCTTTAAATGGTCATAGTATTCCATTTTATTTGAAATGTCATTATGTCCTGCATCCGAAATTGTTTTGACCGTTATCTGCTCCGGAGGAAATTCACTGATCAGGCGAAGTGAATGCTTTTTTGGAATGACCTCATCATTTTCTGCAATAAGCACGATTGTTTTTGCGCTGATATCCTTTACTCTGCCGATTGAGTCATATTTATCTTTCAGCAGCAAAAACATGGGATAGATCGGGAATTTGTTTTGTGCAACACTTTTGATGCTGTCAAAAGGAGAGATCAGCAGCATTTTTTCAACGGGTCTTTTTGAAGCCAGATAAGTTGCGGCACCGCTTCCCAGGCTTCTGCCCATCACAGAAATCCTTTCCTGTTTTTTCTGCACTTTGTCAAAAAGAGCCAGTGCATCCGCAAAAATGCCTGCCTCAGTCGGTTGTCCGGAACTTCCGCCGTAACCGCGGTAATTAAGCAGATAGACTGTATGCAACGGAAATGCTGTTATAAAATCAGCCGCATTGTAAACAACTGTTTCCGCGTTTCCGCCGAAATAGAGCAGTGCTTGCTCTCTTCCGGAATTGAGTACAATTACTTTAAGTGTTTCATTTTCATTTTCCAGTGTCAGCGTTTCATAAGCGTGAGGTATTTTGCCGGTAGGAAAATAGAGCAGTTTTCTCTGGAAGAAAAACAGCACTGCTCCGGCAATGAGATAAATCAGTAAAATATAAATCATTTTCTCAAAGATTTTTAATCTCATGATTTGGTCTGCACTGGTTGTTATAACCTGGTCCAAGCCCCCTTTCCGGAACTGCGGATAACTGCTTCAAGGACCTTCATGTTGGCGGAAACATCCTCCAGCGGCGTAGGAACCTCCGTGTCATTTAGCACGGACAGTGAAAAAAGGTCGCCCTGTATTGTATACTGGTCGCAAATTTCAAGCGCGATTTCTTCAATCTGATCTCCGTTCTGGTGCAGCATTCTGCACGGCACATTTGGCGGGGCATTGAAAGGTATCTCAATCTCAATTCTACCCTCCGTTCCAAAAATGTTTACCCGTTGATAGGGCGTCAGCTGGGTGGAACAGGTGAAGGATGAGGTACCTTCACCAAAGTCGAGAATCCCGGAACAAAGTCTGTCGGTTCTGAATTCAGGATCATATTCCAGCTTTCCCAAAACTTTTTGAGGTTCACTGCCGAAGATGAAGCGCGCGAGAGAAATGCAGTAGCAACCAATGTCCATCAATCCACCTCCTCCAATGTCAGCCATGTTGCGGATGTTTTCGGGATCAGCATTGTAGTAGGAAAAAAATGAATGAATGGTCTGCAGCGCACCGATCTTACCCTCATTTACAAGCTGCTGTGCACGCTGCCATTGCGGATGATGGCGATACATGAAGGCTTCCATTACTTTCAATTCGGGATGTTTCCGCGCTTCATCGAGCAATTCTTCTGCCTCAACAGTTGTCAGGCCAATGGGTTTTTCGCACAAAACGTGTTTGCCTGCTTTTAATGCTTTGATTGACCATGGAACATGCAGATGATTTGGCAGTGGAATGTAAACCGCATCAATTTCAGTATCCGCCAGTAGTTCATCATAGGAACCACAGGCTTTTGGAATGCCCAGCTTAGCTGCCGCCGCCTGTGCCTTTTCCAAGCTCTGAGAAGCAATTGCAGCCATCTCGCAGTACTCACCCTGCTGCATGGCGGGAATCACTTTTTCTAAACCTATATTTGCCGTACTTAAAACACCCCAGCGAATTTTTTTCATTTCAATACTTGTTTAAAGATTAACCAATTGTATGTGTTGAAAGCTATAGTTTTTTAGCCAAAATGTCAAACCCCAGATTCCATATCATGTCTTACACCCCTTTGTTTTCATTATTGCGCACTCTGGAATCCATGGGCGCTTCTTCAAAGCCTGTCCTCGTTCAGATCTTGTGATACCTCGATTATCATTCTCGCGCACGCGGGAATCCAGGGGTATTACTGCAAATCATGTTTCTACCTAACCGAAAAACGTAAAGAATGCTGTCACCCAGCTTAATAATCCCATCTAACGAATTTGCGGCTTGCGCTTAGACCTTAGTCAGCTACAATCAGCGGAAACAGCAGTGAACAAATGCTTTTAGCAGGAGAAAAAATCCTTAAAATATTCAAACAAAATATAGGTTAATGGTTCCAATTATAGATTTCAGAAGTTCAACAGTTGAAAAGCAGATGCATGCAGCATATACCACCTGCGGATTTGCAGTCTTTACAAATGTTTTTGATTCCTGGCTTAGTGAGTTTTTGGATTGGCAGCAGTTAGTGGAAGAATTCTTCAACCTGTCTGATGTCAAAAAAACAAAGTATTCATACAGCGGTGTTACCGACAATCTTGGCTATAGCGGCATAACAGAAGAACGTTTGACTCCAAACAAACCGGGTGATTTAAAAGAAGCATTTAATTGGAAATCACCGGACAAAATGAAGGACCAATATTGGCCTGAAGAAATTCCGGAATTTAAACCTATGGCTCAAAAAATTCTTAGAATTGCGCAGCTTCTTTCACTCGAATTCCTTTACAGGTTTGAAAATATTTTGAAATTGCCTAAAGGGAGGTTTGTTGAACAGCACTTGGATGGAGCTTCCACGATGAGGATAATAAAATATCCGCCTCATAAAGGTGAAATAAAGCAAGATCAGTTGAGAGGTAATGAACATACTGATTTTGGTTCAATCACTTTGCTCTGGAGATTTGATGATGTTTCAGGACTTCAGGTTTTTGACAGAGAAAAGGATGGCTGGTTTGATGTTCCAATAGTTAAAAATTCCATTGTTCTGAATGTGGGTGATATGCTGCAGAGGTGGTCGAATGACACTTTTAAGTCTACGCCCCACAGAGTGGTTAATGCAGAAATGAATAAAGCAAGATATTCAATGCCATATTTTGTTGATCCCGGCCGGGATGTTTTAATAAGTAATCTGACAGATCAACCAGACAAATATCCTCCGATCAGTGCCGAAGAATACCTCAAATGGAGGCTTGCTCAGTCATCTGCCGATCAGAGTTATGTTCTAAACAAAGAGGTCGAGGCCGAAGGAGTTCAATATCTTCCAAACTATTAAACTTAAATCCATTACCACCTTCAATTACGTTCCGGCAGAATTCTGTTTTCAACCACATCGGGTTCATACCTCAATTGAGTGAGAATGGTAAGTCAGGTTAAAGATAGTGGTTTTTAACTGCCTCACCTAGATTCCCACATGCGAGGGAATGACAAGGTTTTAACGGATTGTCTTAGACATGCTTAGTGGGGAATGGCAGTTGGACATATAGCATAAAATGTAAAAAACGATTCACATAAGCTAAACCAGTGCTGGTAAAAATGCTGGTAAATAATTTTATACTATTCTGGTAATTGAAACAAACACACATATCTGACATTTCTACCTTATGATACGGTTTAAGACTTGAAAAAAAGTGGTTTCTGCTTGAAGCACTCTCTTTATTATTGAACTCTAAAATGCTATTCTTATCCATGACAGCAGATACTTTTTAAGTCGGTGGATTGATATTTGACGATATTAGTAAACCGGATTTTCCTCTTTGTATACACAACTCCTCAAACACCGGAGTAGATAATAACTCCATCTAAAAACATGAACAAATCATTACCTGAACTGGAGCGCCCGGAGTTTTCAGAGCAAGAGGCTGGTATACTGCTGGAAGAAAACTACGGACTTTGTTGTACACTTGAAGAACTACCCGGAGAAAGGGATCGAAATTATCTGGCTCAGGAGCATAATGGTGAATCTTATGTTTTAAAGATTTCGAATTCCTGCGAAACGCTCGAATTTCTGAAAGTACAGAATAATGCGCTTGAAAGTGCGGCAATGCTGCTTGAAAAGGGAAGGATTCCCAGCGTTTATCCTAATAAAAATGGAGAACCACTTTCACGTGTCAGGTCCACAAACGGCAGTCTGCACTGGCTACGTCTGGTACCTTATGTTGATGGACTTTCCATGGCGGAGTACCGTCCTCATACCAGAGAGTTTTTGCTGGAACTTGGAGCAATGTGCGGAACCGTAACAAAGGCACTCCACAAAATCCCTTTGCGTACTCTTGACCGCAGGCTTCTTTGGGAAATGCATAATGTGCAGGATACTCTGAATGAATATCTAACTTGGATCAAAGACAAAAAGCTGCGGAACCGGGTCAGCCGGTCACTGGATTTGTACAAACGGACAATGGAACCTCTTGAATCCAAATTGAGGCGCGGCTGGATTCATAATGACTTCAACGATTACAACGTTCTAGTTTTGCCAAAACTCGCTGGAACTCCTGATTTAGGATTGATCGATTTTGGCGACATGACCCATTCCTACCTTGTGGCTGAACCTGCAGTTGCCTGCGCCTACGCGATGCTGGACAAGCCCGATCCTCTTGAGGCGGCGGTTCACCTGATTCGCGGTTTTCATCAGCGCTTTCCGCTTGAAGAAAACGAGCTTGAGATACTGTTTCCGATGATACTGATGCGTCTTTGTTTGAGTCTAACAATAGGTGCGTTTCAACAGCAGAACGACCCTAAAAACGAATATCTTGGAATCAGTCAGCAACACGCATGCGAATTACTGGAACGGCTACATGAGGTTAATCCCCGCTTTGCGCACTATCTCTTCAGGGACGCCTGTAATATGGAAGCTTTTCCGAGCTTGCCTGAATTCAGCAAATGGCAAAAAAAGGTTGCCGGATCATTTCACTTTCTTCTTGGAGAACCGCTTAATACTGAAAAAACAACGGTACTTGATCTGAGCGCAGGTAGTTCTTTTTCTGCAAAATCCGAAGGGATGTCTCTGGAGGCACAACAGGAATTTTTAGATACATATCTGAGAGAAAAGAATGCTGAAATTGGTGTAGGAAAGTATTTGGAAGCGCGCTCATTCTATGCTGCTGATGAATTTGTGAATGACTCTCTTGATGGTCATGAGAAAAGAACCATACATCTTGGCATTGACATCTGTGTACCTGCCGGAACGGTTATTTATGCGCCAATCAAAGGTGTCGTCCATCAAATCCAGGATAATAAGAGTGAGCTAGATTACGGACCTACAGTGATATTAAAGCATCAGCCGGAAGATGGTCCCGTGTTTTATACACTTTATGGTCACTTGAGCCGGGAGTGTTTGAAGCAATTAAAAACAGGGCAAATTGTCAGTGGTGGTACGGCTCTGGCCAAAATAGGAGACTCAAATGAAAATGGAGGCTGGCTTCCGCATGTTCACTTTCAGATTATCCTCGATCTGTTTGATTACGACGGCAACTACCCCGGAGTAGCACTGCCTTCCAGAAAAAAAGTCTGGTGCAGCATTTGTCCCGATCCCGGCATGATGCTGGGACTTGGCAGCGAAAGCACAGCTGAGGAAATTGATTCCGGACAACTGCTGAACAGGCGGAGAAATGTTTTTGGTCAGTCATTGAGTCTTTCTTATCAGGAACCGCTCATAATTGTTCGAGGTCAGGGGCAGTCGCTGATTGACTCCAAAGGACAGTTTTATCTGGACTGCGTCAACAATGTTGCTCATGTGGGTCATTCTCATCCAGATATTGCAAAGGCACAAAGCAATCAGGCTTATGTTTTGAACACCAATACCCGATATCTGAACCCGGTCAATATTGAGTATGCGGAGCGTCTTTGCGGGTTGTTCCCTGAGCCGCTTAACACTTGTTTTCTTGTCTGTTCCGGAAGCGAAGCAAACGAACTTGCCCTGCGGATTGCCTGCACGGTCAACGGACAAAAGGACATGATTGTACTCGAGGAAGCATATCACGGCAATACAAAAGCGAATATAGATATCAGTCCCTACAAACACAACGGTCCGGGTGGAACTGGTCCTCCGGAATGGGTACATCAGATTCCGATGCCTTATCTGTATCGCGGGCTGTATCGAGATCCAGCTACTGCGGGAAAGCTTTATGCCGATGAGGTTCTCAAAATCTGTGAAAAACTTTTCGGACAAGGGAAAAAACCTGCAGCGTTTATCTGTGAATCCATGCTTGGCTGCGGCGGGCACGTTCCTCTTCCGGATGGCTTCTTGAAGCAGTCCTACCAACATGTGAGGCAATATGGAGGACTCTGCATTGCCGATGAAGTTCAGGTAGGTTTTGGACGTGCAGGTAAGCATTTCTGGTCATTTGAACTTCAGGACGTGGTACCAGACATTGTCACTCTCGGGAAGCCAATCGGAAACGGACATCCACTTGGTGCGGTAATTACAACACAGAAGATTGCGGAAGAATTCGCCAACGGCATGGAATATTTCAATACTTTCGGAGGAAACCAAGTTTCCTGTTCTGTGGGAATGGCGGTTCTGGATATCATGGAAAATGAGGGGCTTCAGCAAAATGCGCTGGAAACAGGAAGCTGGCTGAAAGAGAAATTGGAAATGCTGAAAAACGTTTTTCCGCTGATCGGAGATGTTCGCGGTGAGGGTTTGTTTCTGGGAGTTGAACTGGTTCTCGATCCTGAAACGAGGGAGCCTGCGCCGCTTCAAGCGGATTACCTGGTCGAAAGGCTTAAATCACGCAAGATTCTGCTCAGTACTGAGGGGCCGGGACACAACGTCCTGAAATTCAAACCACCCATGGTTTTCAACCATAGTGATGCACAGCATCTGCTTGTAGAGCTGCAACAGGTGTTGCGCGAAAGCCCGATGCAGAAAAATCTTAAAGCATAAATGGCCAAACGAAAACGCATTGCTATTGGAGGGATTAGTACTGAATGCAGTACATATTCTCCCCTGTTTCAAACAGCAGCAGATTTTGAGAAAGTTCAGGGTTCACTGCTTGTCGATCTGGTGGATTTTCCGTTTGATTTAATTAGAGTTTGAATCGCAAAGAGAAAGTATATGGAGGTGATTGTAGATGTTATTTTTGAAATGGGTTCGATTCTCCTTATGGGAATTGTTTTTTTCGTTTTGTATGTTTATGGAAAATTGTTTCTCATTAAAATTGGTTTAATTGATGCTGAAGTAGTTGATGAATCCAAAAAGGA
>OFBK01000020.1_pt1 | contig 13380 bp, 12 predicted proteins | sample 1520571 | NCBI WGS metagenome assembly OFBK01 (sample SAMEA3696448, study PRJEB22514) | metagenome | biome: water; feature: marine; material: hydrothermal vent | place: Pacific Ocean | collected 2014-08-15 | depth 1539 m | reverse complement strand
TATAAAGACCTTCTTAACTTGTCCGTATACAAGTCTGACGGTGCGTAGTGACCTTCTATAAGGTGATGTGAAGTAGAGTTCTTTCATCCAATAATCTAAGTCCAATCAATCTTCAAATTTTTCCAATCAATACCCCAATCTATTTTCTCAACACATTCCTTCAATAGAACCTCTGGTTTCACACCCTTCATATACACATTACCACCTGTTCCCTTCTGACTATGACCCTGCAAGAAATCAATATATCTTGGATTGATATTTTTATTTGTGCAATGAGTCTCAATACTGTGTCTAAACGAATGGAAAGAAACAGACCTTCTCTCATTTTTAAGTCCTATTCTTTTGCAAGATGTGCAGTCGTTCCCTTGAAGTCATTTTGTAATCTTTCTATGAGTTTCTTCTCTTTCTTATCAATTTCAATAATCCTATCTTGAAGTTCTTTCTCACTCCATTTGTTAGTATCCCATTCGTAAAGTTGGATATGTTTAAGGGTCTGTCTTACCTTATCTCTCAGAATAGATTTTACATCTTCTAATGTGATGTCCTTCATATATCCTTCTCTTACTTCATTAAATATGGACTGCGTAATCTGATGAAGATTCGTTGAAATAAACTTACAAATCTTATACGAATTACACTTCAATGATACTGTAAAGTCTTTTTGAGTAAATGTCTTGTCTAAATCTTTTGGGATTTTACATCTGAAGAAATATTGTTCGTAGGGTTTTCTTCTCTGCATCAAATAAGTTTTTATACTCATTTCCCTCACTCACTTGAACCTTATTATAAGATGGAAACTGAATGGTCGTTTTGACTGAGTTAGGACAAACGGACTCAGTAAACGATAATAAGGTGGATTGAATAAATTGGACTTTGAGGAACTATCTAGGAGACAATTTATTTAAGAAATAAATTTGTCTGTCTTTTTTGGAAAGAAAAATTGAATTTTACTCACACTTTTAAGAAAAAGGGGAATATGTGTGAACAACTGAGGAATTAGTAATTGCAAGAGATTGTGTAGAAATAGACATTCGTAGAATGGTCATAATTCATAGGTGAGACTCGAACTCCCACTCCATTACTGAAACTAGCACGTCTACCAATTCCGCCACTACGGCCTCACTCACAGATCATTAATGCTATCGTATTGAGAGTAAAGTAGCAACTATTTTGTGCATTCAAGTTAAACTTGAAGCTGTCACAGGTAAGCTGGAGACTGAAAGCTGCAATCCTTAAAATCGATAAAATTAATTAAAAGGAGAATTACATGGAAAACCTTATTCAGGGGACTTCCACAAAATTAAAAGTGTGGCTCGCACTTTTTCAAAGACAACGTCAAGTCCGGTATGGTGTGCTTGTCGTCTATCTCCTTATCTGGCTCTTTTCATCCGGAAGTCTTTCTACAACCATCTGGGTCGGAGTCGGAGTCGGACTCGGCTGGATTAGTGGAAGAGACATCGAGCAAGAAAATTAAAATGCCGGGTTCAGTCTTAATAACCGGTGCCAGCACAGGAATTGGACGGGCTCTGGCTTTTGAATTTTCACGCAGGGGTTTTGCCTTAGGCTTATGTGCAAGACGTCTGGAATTGCTGGAGGAACTCGAAGAAGAATTGTCCGGTGAAAATCAGGTTGCGGTTGCTCATCTTGATGTTGCGGATCTGGAAAGTGTTCCGGAAGTCTTAAACAAGCTTACAGATGAACTAGGTGGAGTCAGTATTATAATTGCAAATGCCGGTATCGGTGGAAGAAGTTATCCGGGAGAAGGCACCTTTCATCATGACCGTAAGATAATAGAAATTAACGTACTTGGCGCAATGGCCACCATTGATGCAGGTGCAGATATACTAAAAAAACAGGGCGGCGGACAAATCGTAGGAATTTCTTCAATCGCAGGTTTTAGGGGACTTTCCGCAACCCCGGCTTATTCTGCTTCCAAGGCAGCACTTTCAACTTACATGGAGGGTATCCGGAATCACCTTCTGCAGCACAAGATAGCTGTCACTGTCATCAATCCGGGATTCATTGACACTCCCATCAATACCCATCGAAAAAGCCGCCCCTTTCTTATTTCTGCAGAAAAAGGAGCTCAGCTAATGGCTGACATGATTGAAAAGCAGGTTTTGTCCTCCACCGTTCCGGTTTGGCCATGGGCAGTAATTTCCCGAATAATGCACCTAATTCCGGAACGTCTCTGGTGCAAAATCAACGTCTGAGTAATTCAGAGTTGCTCCAAAAAGCATCATTTGTTTTAGATATTCCGTGTTGAGTAAGGTTGGCTTAAAGCTACGTTTAAAATGTGTTCGCAGCTGTTTAATTCAAAAAACTAATATTGCTAATATTGTTTGTAATCTCTGCTTGATGAAACATAATGAACCAGTTATAAAGCTTGTTAATGTAATTCCATTATACTGTAGTGGGGTATATAGTAAAGAAAAAAAAGGAACCAGTTTTGCAGACTAATTGCGATTCGCGTCTGAACAAAGTACCATCGGGAGGATGTGTCTAATTTTCAGTCTTAATCAAGAGGAGAGAGAAATGATTGAAGAGTTTATCAAAGCACTGCCAAAAGCCGAATTACACCTGCACATAGAGGGTTCTCTTGAACCCGAACTGATGTTTGAGTTGGCTGAACGGAACAATGTACCTTTGCCGTTTGCATCCGTTGAGGAAGTACAGGCGGCATATGTATTCAGTGATTTACAATCATTTTTGGATATTTACTATGCCGGCGCAGGAGTGCTTTTACAGGTGTCTGATTTTTTTGATTTGACATGGGCTTATATACAGCGTGTTCAAAAACAAAATGTGCGGCACATTGAAATCTTTTTTGATCCTCAAATTCACACCGATCGAGGTATTCCTTTCCAAACTGTGATCACCGGAATCCACAAAGCACTGGTTGAAGCAAAACAAAAATTCGGAATTACTTCGCGTTTGATTCTGTGTTTTTTAAGGCATTTAAGCGAGGAAGCCGCTTTAGCGACTTTAGCAGATGCTCTGCCTTTCCGTGGGTGGATTGAAGGAGTTGGGTTGGATTCATCTGAAGTCGGATTCCCTCCGGAAAAGTTTGAACGGGTTTTTGCCAAAGCAACTGATGCAGGTTTACGAAAAGTCGCACATGCCGGTGAAGAAGGGCCTCCGGAATACATTTGGCAGGCTTTGGATTTACTCGGAGTTTCCCGGATTGACCATGGAGTGCGCTGCATGGAAGATCCAAAACTAGTGGAGCGTCTCGTTAAAGAAAAAATACCCCTGACCGTCTGTCCACTTTCAAACACAAAATTACGTGTTTTCGATAAAATGGAGAATCACAACCTCAAACAAATGCTGGATGCCGGACTTTGCGTAACCATAAATTCCGACGACCCGGCTTATTTTGGCGGCTACATGAATGAGAATTTTCTGGCCGCTCAAAAGGGTTTAAATCTGAGTCAGAAAGACATTGTTCAAGTAGCTAAAAACGGATTTACAGCCAGTTTTCTGCCACAGGAAGACATTGACGTTCACCTGAAATCCATTGATGATTTTGTTGCTGAACAAATAGTTTCAGATTGAACGTTTGAGAATCAATAAGTTGCCTCCTAGAATCAATACTATGCCGATTACTGCATACGCAGACCATTGATAACCTTCGAATATTGTTGAAATTCCCAGTGCAACTAAAGGAAAAATCAAGGTTGCATATGCTGCACGCTCCACCCCTACCCGTCCGAGTAATGTGAGGTAAGACCAAAAGGCAATGATGGATGCAAAAACGGAGAGAAACACCAACGAACTGACGTACGAAACAGTGAACTCAAAATTAAATTCACGTCCTGTTGACCATGCTAATACAAGCATCAGCAGTGCTCCGTATGTCATCCCATAAGTGTTTGACTGTACCACCGGAATACCCTCACGTTGATTTCTGGCAGAAGCGATATTACCCAGCGAAGCTAAAAATGTTGCCAACACAGCCAAAGTCGCTGCAAATAAATTTTCACTTCCGGCTTCAAAATCACTGACTTCCGCCCAGAAAACCAATATGATACCCGACAGTCCCAAAACGGCTCCAATCACAACACGAAGTTCCAGACGGTTTTTCAGAAAAATTGCTCCGTTCAGCATGTTCATCACAACAATGGTGCTGAATATTACTGCAGCCAAACCGCTGGTGAGTGTTAATTCGGAAATGTAGAAAAGCCAATAATTGAGGGCAAAGAGACTCACTCCCTGCAAAAACATGAAGCCGTGGTCACGGAGCCTAAAACTCAACTGAAGTCCGGAATACCTGCAATAGATCCATGATATTCCGGAAGCCAACAGGAAACGATAGGCGACAGAAACCATTGGATCGACTACACCAAGCTGAAATTTGATGGCCAGCCAGCTTGAACCCCAAATGAGGATGGTCACAACGTAAAGCAGTACGTTTTGCGCTGATCCCGATAAAACTGAATATCCGGTGCCGCCGGAAGCTCCGGTGCCAGTTGTCAAATTCGTGCTCCGCCGTCGATTTCCAGCATACGTCCTGTGTAGTATTCATTTTTGAGGATGAAGAGCGCGCCGTCAGACATTTCACTCGTTTCCGCAAATCTCCGCAGCGGAATACTATTGGTGAATTTTTCTTTGATGTCGTCCCTTAAAGAGACCACCATTTCAGTAGCAGTGAACCCGGGAGCAATGCCTGCAACCCTGATTCCGTACTGCGCCAGTTCCTGTGCCCAGAGAACGGTCATTGCAGAAACTCCCGCTTTTGCTGCAGAATAGTTGCTCTGCCCAAAATTTCCTGAGCGAGCAACGCTGGCAATATTGATGATCACACCAGGTTTTTTCAGTTCAACAAATTGCGCTGCTGCTTCACGTCCACAAAGAAAAACACCTGTCAGGTTTGTATCTATAACTGCCTGCCATTTGGAAAGTGGAAATTTTCTTATTTCTCCGTCCTTGACCTTGACCAGAAGACTGTCCCGTAAAATGCCTGCATTATTGATGCTTGCGTCCAGTGTCCCGAAATCACTGACTACCTGTGAATAAACATTCTCAACGGCGGATTCTTCTGTCACATTTAATTCGTAACCGCGTGCTTCAACACCTTTGTCTTCACACTCCGTACGGGTTTTTTCCAGTGCATCCAGATCAATATCAGCAAGTGCGACTTTCATTCCGTTGGCTGCACAGTCCAGTGCAAATTGACGTCCCAAACCCTGGGCCGCCCCTGTAACAATAATTACTTTATCCTTGAGTTCCATTTGATTTTATCTTTTAAAATTTTTGATACGCCATTCCTGTCATGAATATGCATTTTTTTGCAGATTATTAGTGGATAATTTCGAAAGGCATTTGATTAAAGAAGCTGGCGGAGGGAGAGGGATTCGAACCCCCGAAGACCTTGCAGCCTTAACGGATTTCAAGTCCGTCGGTTTCAACCACTCACCCATCCCTCCGTCACTAATTATACTCTATAATATACAGTAATTACTCAAGTCTGAATTCTTTACCTGTGGAGTTTTTCAAAATAATTATAGTTTAATAACAAGTGTACTACTTGTCATTCAGAACTTGATACAGGACCCGGATTCCACATCATGCTGAATTAAAGAATTGAAAGTATCCCCCCTGAAATCCGGGTTTTAGCTACGCTACACGGATGTGCTACTTCCCGGACACCCTTTGCAATTGACATCTTGAATCGAATAATTTCTTAATGATATTTTTGGATAAAATTATTTTTCAGTAGATACTAATTAATTCCCGGGCCAGTTACAGCTTGCTGATCTTAAAACTGTTAATATTAATGATTGAGGGCTTGCTCAAAAACTTTAAGGGTTTCAGTGAGCATGATTTGGGGATTGAATCGAGTTTCTGCATCACGACGTGCTCCCTGACCAAGTCGTTCACATAGTTCCGGATTTGCCAGAATTTTGCGTAACTCTTCCGTCAGCGATTCCGCAGTTTGTGTTTCAGCCAAATATCCATTTTCTCCGTGCCGGATTATTTCCGGAAGACATCCTGTCGGGAATGCAACTACCGGTGTAGCCACTGAAAAGAATTCCACCGCAACCCTGCAGATGACTTCAGATTCCACTGAACTTACAACCCCGACATCTGCAAATCCCATTAACTGTCTGATATCCTCTCTCATTGTAATTAGCCTTACATGTGCTTCAAGTTTAAATCTGCGGATATCATTATGGAGAGCCTGCATTTCCGGCTCATTGCTGGCTGTGTCCCGGTACGGTATAAGCAACACCAAATCAGGAAATTCAGTCAGTAATTGACTCAAACTTTGAAGAAGGATACGCTGCCCCTTGACAGGACGAATACGTCCAACAACTGCCAGAACTTTGGCTTTTTGGGGAATTTCAAATTCAGTCCGGTAATCTCCTGGCGGCTTCAGAGGTAAGTCCGGACATTCAACCGGATAGTAAATTGTTTTCAGCTTTTCCGGTGAAATTGGAACTGCATCAAGTAATCGCTCTGCAACTATTTCTCCGGCAGTAATGTAATTTGCAGTCCAATCAATGTGCATTTTTCGATTCAGCCAATGCTGAAGCAATGGCCTGGTAGTGCCGCGTGTTCTGATAACCGGAATGGGATTTTCAATACGATTAGTAGACAGGGAACGTGCAGCAAAAACAAATAGAGGGAAACCTTCCGAGCGATGTGGATTGATCAAATCAATCTGTTCTTCCAGTAGAAACTTTTTGAGTTTCCTGTATGCCAGTAAAAGCTGGAAGGGATTCTTGCTGTTGAGATTGATATGCGTCAGTAGACGCAACCCTCGTTCACTGAGGTGTTTTGAATTGAGCGAGTCCGGTCGGGTAAGCACGAAAACAGAATGCCCAGCCTGTTTAAGCAATTGCGCAATTGCAGCCGCATACGCAGCTTCGGCGTTCCACCAGTGGACGTTGCTTCCGATAAGGATCTTCATTAATAAATTGCGTTTCGGGGAACGCCTGTATAAAGGATAACGTATCGGTAATTTCTCCCAGACGAAGAGAAATCAAATCCATGGTTGCGACAGTCTTTTTACGATCGTTTTGCCTCATTAACAAAACTTTTTACTGCCCCCGCAGTTGCTTGGCAACTTCAATTTCTGAGTTCTCCACTAATTCAGAAAGCTCATCAACAGAAATCATCATGCTTTTCCGGTCAGGCATAATGGCATAAAGATATTTAACATATTCAGGAACCATTGTTAAATATTTTTGATTATGCTCCAACTTTATTTGACGCACCATAAAATGCTCCATCTGTTCCTGCGACATATTTCGCATCACGTTTATGAACGCAGTGGAACTTTCTTCCAGTTCCTTACTAATATCAGTAGGATAAAATAATTTTAACTGTTTCCTGGAAAGTAATATTCTTACTAATCCCAGCATAACCAGGCAAACCACAAATCCGTCAACCCAATGTACACCCAAATATCCCATGAAACCCAGCAAAAAATACACTGCACCTGTGATCGAGCCCAGCAATTGCAGGGTCATTCTGACTTTTTCAACAGAAAGGTACTTGAAATTGTAACGTTTTTCCTGAACAAATAGTGACAATCCATCAGTAAATTTTGGATCAACCATGACGATTTCCTCCGCCGAAGCAAGCTGGCTTTTCAAATCCAGTTCAAGCTGTTTACTTTTTTCAAGTGACCGTTCATTAATCACTTCCTGCATTACATATCGACGGGTTGAACGCAGTCTTTCACATAAATTTTGGATATGTTCATTCGGGTTTTCTTCTGTTCCAGACATAGGACTAGGTTTAAATATCCCCCGATCACTAAGATAAGATATTACATCATCATACAGATCCTGCATATCTGTGGGAATAATACTGCTGCCGGTATCTTCTTCCTCTGCCTCAGATTTTGCTGACAAATCCATTTCATTACGAATTAAAATAGCAAATATAGTTGCAGCAATTTCTCCATTAGTAGGATTAAGTGCTACCATACGAACGAATATGTCGCTGACAATTGAAGTATAAGTTGAGTATTTTTTACCCTTGTATTCAATATCCGGCTTTTCAAGATTATAATAGCCCTTTATAATTGAATTAATCATCATGTAAAGTAATGTATCATAATCTTCATTGTTGGCACTTTGGTTGGCAATTGCCAACCAGCTCAAGGCTGCATATTTATCTCCTGCTGACTGAGTTTCCAGCCACATTTCCGTAGCATCAATAAAATAGCCAACTTTACCCGGGGTTCCAGTATTTTTCCAAATATATGCAGCAGCTTCGGCAGATGCAGCATCGAGATCCATTTGCTTCTGAAAGATCACCATCACATCCCTGACAATCCGTGCAGCAAAATTTTCCGGTACATCTTCATCAACTGTTACTTCAGTTTCTTCTTCAGCCATGATCTATTGAATTCAGTTTTCAAACATTTTTTATTGATCATCGGTACGCCAGTCTTGGCGCTTAAGAATTTCTTCCTGCAAAAGCTCTAAAAAAGCATCAAACGCCAAGGTCTTGCGATCTTTACTTCCGTAACGCTGCCAGGTTACTGTTTGTCCTGCTTGCTCGTTTTCTCCCACAATCAAAATATTCGGAATTTTAGCAACAGCAGCAGTTCTGATTTTTTTACTGAATGAATCGTGAGAATCATCCAATTCTGTACGCACAAACGAACTATACAAACTATCATTCAAACCATGTGCATAATCATTGAAGGCCGATGCCACAGGAATCACCCGCACCTGCAGAGGTGCCAGCCAGGTTGGAAATGCTCCGCCATAATGTTCAATCAAAAATGCGACAAATCTTTCATGCGTTCCCAGTGGTGCACGATGAATAATTATTGGTGTGTGCTCCTGATTGTCACTTGCGATGTAAGTCAAACCAAAGCGCTTTCCCATCACCAAATCAAGTTGATTTGTTGAAGCAGTTTCTTCCCTGCCAATTACATTGGTTACTTGAAAATCAATTTTCGGTCCATAAAATGCGGCTTCCCCTCGCACTGCTTCATAGGGAACTCCAACTTCCTCCATGACTTCCGTAATAAGCGTTTCAGCTTTTTGCCAGAGTTCCGGTTCATCGACAAATTTTCCAGTGTCTTTTTCTGCTAAGGAAAGGCGTATCCAGAAATCTTTCAATCTAAAGAGTTCATAGTATTGAGTGTGGAGATTCAAAACATTGAGTAATTCTGCTTTAGCCTGTTCAGGAGAACAGTAAATATGGGCATCATTCATGGTCATGCCGCGAACCCTCAATAATCCGGCCAGTTCACCGGATTGTTCGTAGCGATAACAAGTACCATATTCTGCCAAGCGTAAAGGTAAATCGCGATAACTTCTCGGCTCTGCTTTGTAGATCATGTGATGGTGGGGACAGTTCATTGGTTTTAGAAACAAACGTTCTCCATCCATTTCCATAGGCGGAAACATACTGTCTTCATAAAACGGCAAATGTCCAGAAATATGGAATAATTCTTCTCTGGTGATATGCGGTGTGGAAACCCGTTTGTATCCTGCCAGAAATTCTTTTTCCTTGGCCAGTCTTTCTAATTCTTCTCTAATCACAGTTCCGTTTGGCAGCCACAATGGTAACCCTTTTCCTACTTCTTCACTGATGGTATAATAATGTTGTTTGCTGTTCAATTTTCTGTGATCCCGCTCCATAGCCAGTCGACGCTTTTCTTTAAATTCCTTGAGTTCATCTCCTGTCTCAAAGGCCAGTCCATAAACCCTTTGCATCATGTTGTTTTCCTCAGAACCTTTCCAATAGGCACCTGCCAATGAATCAAGGGAAAAACAGTTCTTTGGGATTTCGCGTGTGGAATCCACATGAGGTCCCTCGCACAAATCCCAAAACGGTCCGTTGCGATAAAGACTGAGAGTCTCATTTTGTGCAGAAAGATCTTCAACCTGTTCAATTTTGTAACCCTGATTATCTTTGTCTAACCGTTCCACCATTTCATCATGACCCAGTTCTTCGCGCTCAAAAACCTGTCCTTTCTTAATAATTTGACGCATACGCTTTTCCAGCATCGGCAAGTCTTCAGGACTCAACGGTTCATTCAAATCAAAATCGTAATAAAATCCGGAATCAATCGGCGGACCAAATCCGAGTTTTGCGTTAGGACGGATTTCCAACACTGCCTGAGCCAAAACATGTGCCAGAGAGTGTCTTATTTTATAAAGATCGGAATTGATGTCTGTTTTTTTCATTTAATATATCAGTAAGTTATGCTATAAATTATATACTGTAGATTTTATATGGTTTAAAGTCAGGCAGAATGCTGGACCTCTGCTGTATCATTCCATGAAATTTCCGGAACAATTTTTTGTTGATCTTTCACAAATTTTGGATGAGCTTCTAAAGCCAAACCCAAAGATTCTTTGACATTTTTAACTGCTTTAATTTTCAAACCTTTCTTGATTTCATCAGGAATTTCCACAAGATCTTTTTCGTTTTCTTCCGGAATAAGAACTGTTTCAATGAGTCCCCGTTTGGCAGCAATAAGTTTTTCTTTCAAACCACCAATTTCCGTAACATGACCGCGTAATGTAATTTCACCAGTCATCGCCACGTCATAACGTACAGATATTTTGGTAAAGCTGCTGATAATGGCCATCATCACGGGAAGTCCTGCAGAAGGACCATCCTTGGGAGTTGCACCTTCCGGCAGATGAACATGCAAATCTGTTTTTGAAAATATTTCCGGATCAATACCCAAATATTCAGCATTACTGCGAACATATGAAAAGGCGGCTTTGGCTGATTCCTGCATCACATCTCCCAGCGTACCAGTCAAAACGACTTTCCCTGAACCGGACATTAAACCAACTTCGATGAGGAGCAATTCGCCTCCCATTGGGGTAACTCCAAGTCCCATCGACACTCCAACCTCGTTTCTTTCTTCCCGCTGATCGTGATGAAATTGAGGGACGCCCAACAGGTCGTGCACTAATTTTGGTGTCACTATAGTAGTTTTCTTTTCTTTGGTTCGTACCAGACGTGTAACTATTTTTCTGCAAACTTTACCTATTTCACGCTCCAAATTCCGTACACCTGCTTCCCTGGTATAACCCTGAGTAATTTCCTCAATAGCGGATTTTCGGAAACGCAATTGTTTTTCATCCAAACCATGAAATTTACGCTGACGTGGAGTCAGAAACCGAGTGGCAATATGTTGTTTTTCCAATTCTGTGTATCCAGATAAGTGGATAACCTCCATCCGGTCCAGCAGTGGACCGGTAATATTTTGAACACTGTTTGCCGTGCAGATAAATAGAACATCTGCCAAACTGTACTCAACATCCAAATAGTGATCAACGAAGGTGTTGTTTTGTTCCGGATCCAGCACCTCAAGCATGGCTGCAGAGGGATCGCTTATATTGCTTTGATATAACTTATCAATTTCATCAATAAGCAAAACCGGATTAGTGCTTTTGGCTTTTTTGATAGACTGAATGATTTTTCCCGGCATGGCGCCAATATAGGTGCGGCGATGACCGCGTATTTCAGCTTCATCTCTAACACCTCCCAGACTGATGCGTACAAAATTACGTCCCAGTGCACGGGCTACCGATTTGGCCAGGGATGTCTTTCCCACTCCCGGAGGTCCGGTCAGGCAAAGAATAGGTCCTTTCAATTTTCCTTTGAGTGAAGCCACAGCCAAATATTCAACAATGCGTTCTTTAACTTTTTCCAGTCCATAATGATCTTCATCAAGAATCTTCTCAGCCTGTTTAAGATCTAAGTTGTCTTCGGTCCGTACCTGCCATGGCAGAGAGGCCAACCACTCCAAATAATTACGTACAACATTAGCTTCAGATGACATTGGCGACATCATCCGCAATTTTTTCAATTCTTTCTTCGCTTCACTTTCCACTTCTTCCGGCATTTTTGCATCAATGATCTGTTTGTCCAAAACATCCATTTCAGCCTTAGGATCATCCATCTGTCCAAGTTCTTTTTGGATGTTGCGTAACTGATCTTGAAGGAAATCATCTTTCTTGGTATCACTTATCTGATCTGTTGCCTCTTTCTTCAATTTATCTTCAAGCTGTACGATTTTCATTTCATCTTTCAAAATATCCAGAACCTGCTGCAGACGAGTTTCAGGATTCAACGTCTCTAGCAGCTGCTGTTTTTTTTCACCTGGAATTTCCAGCAATGAAGATACTTTGTCACTCACCTGCAGGAAATCGACCTGATCCAAAGAGTCTAAAATTTCTTTACTCAACTTAATTTTGCGCTGATCCACGTGGTTTTTAAACAATTCACGCACCATTTCTGCTTGTTTCTTCAACTTTTCCAGGTCAATATCAAAAGCATTTTCATCTACAGGCTGAACCTGAGCCAGATACTCTTTTTCATCTAATTTAGTAGCCAGCAGTTTCCCCCTTCGGCTACCCTCAAAGAGCGCCTTTACAGTGCCGTTTGGAAGACGCATTACCTGAAGTACCCGACCCAAAACGCCAATTTTATACAAATCGTTTTCGTCCGGATTTTCAACTGAAGAATCCCGCTGAGTAACGACAAAAATTGCTCTATCTCCCGCAAGGGCTCGTTCCAATGCATCCATAGAAGCTTGACGCCCGACAAAAAACGGAACGGTGGCTCCGGGAAAGACAATCTCTTCCCTCATCGGAAGTAATGGAACGATCACAGGTTTAAGTTGCACAGACATTTTATTTGTTTTGAGTTAAAAGGTTCATGTATTAGCAGTTTAAGCCAGTAGTTTTTAAGCAATTCTTCAGCCTAATATCCTGATGGCTTAATTTATTTCTACAGGACTTCATTTTGTCTTAATTTTCTTCTCAGGATTTTGAAATGAAAGTGTCAAATAGAAAAACCAAATTTCGGCCACAGCAAGCAGCAAAAGGAAGATTAAATAATTATTGACATAAAGCGCTCCCGCAACAGTTGCACCAACAAAATGACCGATAAATTGTGCGAAATTATATACTCCCATCGCAGTACCTTTAGTTTCTGAAGTTGTACTGCGAGTGACGAGAGAAGGGAATATTGGTTCAAAAACATTAAAGCCCATAAAAAAGAAATAAAGAGCAGCCACAAACCATATCAGTCGGTTCTGCTCCTGTCCAAGACCCATGAAAACCAGCGATGTTAGTAGGAGCACAATTCCAAAAAGCATCACTTCACGGAAACGGTTCTTTACCTCTGCAAAAATTGCTGCCAGTACCATGGCCACCACACCTGCCAGCATCATCGGCAAGTATATTTTCCACATCTCAGCACGTTCAAATCCGTGCTGGACCATAATCATTGGTATCAGAAAAAATGTAGATGACAGACCAGCACCACAAACAAAACCACCCCAGCTGATTGTACGCAAAGCCGGTACCTTCCAAACCATCTTTGCCATGTTCCAAAAAGAGACGTTTTGCGGAAGCAGTTTTGTCGTCTCAGGATTTGGGA
>OFBK01000019.1_pt1 | contig 13734 bp, 10 predicted proteins | sample 1520571 | NCBI WGS metagenome assembly OFBK01 (sample SAMEA3696448, study PRJEB22514) | metagenome | biome: water; feature: marine; material: hydrothermal vent | place: Pacific Ocean | collected 2014-08-15 | depth 1539 m | reverse complement strand
CATAGTTCAAATGCATGTTTGATTCAGGTGAAATAATATATACCACCCTGGAAGGTAAAATGGGTTGTGGTAAGTGCCAGCTCATGATTAGTGATGGTGGTGAACCACTGGTACAGCTGTGGTAATGAGAGTGTTTAAGACAGTTTTTGATTTGACTGCAGTTCTCGTTTTTGTCCCAGTTATGTTTGCATATAATTTCCTTATGGGAATAATAGTGCTTGGATTTTCACTATTGATGGGTTTTAACAAAATCATTTTTAACAATATTGCAGGTAAATCACCAGAAATTCTTAACGAAGTGGAAAATAGTAAAAACAGCCTGATTCGCGAAACCCTGCATGGAATGACTATGCTCAAGGAGTTTGAAGAGGAAGAATCAGAGAGGAAAAACTGGCGTAAATCTGCTGCTGCTTCAATTATGCTAAGATCAAAGAAAAATCAGGTAAACAGCACATCTACTGAGATTAATGGCTTCCTTCAACAAGCTATGACAATTGCAATTATCTTCACTGGAGTACAATTAGTTTTCGCTGAGGAACTTTCTGCCGGTTCAATCATTGCGATTAATATGGTCGCTGGAAAATTGACCTCGCCGATTATTGCAGCGATCACTTTATTTGGTGAAAGAAGTCAAGTATTAGGCCTTATATCTCACATAGGTGACATATGGAATAAGGGGAAAGAACAAATGGGAGCAGGTGTTCACTCAGCCATAAGTGGAAAATATACTTTTGATAATATTTCAATGAATTTTGGAGATGTAAAAGCATTAAACAAATTATCTTTTGAACTAACACCCAAATCCAAAGTCGGAGTAGTAGGTCCTACTGGGGCTGGCAAAAGTACATTGTTAAATATGATTGCAGGAACATATCGTCCTACAGAAGGTAGAATGGATATAGATGGATTAGGAATAAATCAATATGATTTATCATATTACCGTTCGCAGGTAATGCTTTTGGATAAAAAACCCATTTTTTTTAAAGGTACAATTGAAGACAATATGTCCCGGGTGACACACAACATTGGTAAAAATGAACTTGCACACATTTTTGCTTTAACAGGATTTGATGAACACCTTCAAAAACTGCCTGAAGGTATTCATACAACAATTGATGAAACCGCCAGCCAATTGGCTGGTGGAGCTGCAAGCCTGCTTGCACTTTCAAGGGCTTTGCTTGCAAATCCTAAGGTACTGCTTCTGGATGAGTTTGCGGATTCACTGGATATTGATACCCGAATTAAATTACAGGATAACTTTTCTACTATCGCCAGTGATAGAACTGTAGTCGATGCTCAAAATGTAATAAGTCATGAATTAGATTCAATTTCAAATTATGATAAAATTATTGTATTAGATGGAGGTAAAGTAGTTGGGCAAGGTAAGCATGAGCAGTTGATTATTAATTGTGAAGTTTATAGACAAATGCTGGAAAAAGAAAAAAAATTAAGCGCAATTGGTGAATCAGAAACTGAAGTAACAAAGAAAATATCTGACGTAGATAAAGACAACTTTTAGGTTTGGGAAATAATTAAATGGCTGTAGCAACAAACACACTGAAACCTCAATTATTAGTCCTGAAAAAAGGGGATTTCGTCTTTGAAGAAGGAGATGAAGCAGTATTTGCGTATGTTCTTACTGAAGGGGTAATTGAGATTGTTGCAACTTCCAAAGGAGAACAGGTTCTTGCAAAGTTAGAAAAAGGGACTATTTTTGGAGAAATGGCAATAATTGACGGTTTTCCAAGAAGTGCATCTGCACGTGCTGCAGGTGATTGCAAAGTACAGGAAGTTGGACATAAAGAATTTCTTCATTATATTTCAAAAAAACCAGATTCAGCTCTCTCTATAATGACAAGACTATCTGGTTTTGTTAGGTCTGCCGATAAACAAGCAAGTGAAAGCTTTTTGCTACGTAAAACAGGTACTAATGAGCAAGAAGAAGATCAAAAGAATGATAAAACTGACATCGTTGCTGTTCATAATTTTGAAGACACAGAATCTATTTATGCAAGACCTCCCTCAAAACCGGTAATCATTACAGCAGCCAGTCTACTTATATTCACTTTGTGCATGGTTCTATGGTCCTCTTTTTCTTTTGTTGATAAAACAGTTTCTGCTCGCGGTAAATTCACTAATACTGCACCTAATATTGAAATTCAATCTACTGGTAGTTCAATTATTGAGGAATTAAATTTGGAACGAGGTCAATTCGTAAAAAAAGGAGAAATAGTTGCAATACTTGATGGAACCGTTGTGAATGCCAATCTCAAAATTACCAGAGACAAAATATATGCTGTAAAAAATAAAATTTTACGCCTGGAACTTCAGAAAAAATCCATTTTAGATAAATCCTTGAATAAGGATTTATCTGGTCAACTGGACCCCATCAATGAAGAAATTCTCAATAAAAACTTTGATGAATTCATGATTAAGATGAAAACATTTTCTTCTGATCTTTTACGATTAGAAACAGAAATTGTTTCAATGTCAGCAGATAAAGAATTAATACGTGACCAGCTGGATATAAAAATTAAAATTGAAGAAGGGAAAAAGAAATTATTTGAGAAAAATGTTGGCTCTTTAATGGACACATTAAGTTCTACTGATCAAAGAATTTCTGTGAAACGTCAATTATTGTCAACAACCGGAAGTATCGAAAAACTCAAATCACAAAAAACATCAATTGTTGACCAGAGATCCTCTTATTTGACTGGAGAATTAGTGGGAATAGCACAAGAGCTTTCTTCTTTTAATGATCAATTACTTCAATTAAACGAGGAATTGATTAAAAATGAATTAGAGAGAAGCAATTTATTTGTTAAATCTCCAGTTGACGGTGTAGTATTAAATTTGCCTACAGTAACTGTTGGATCTCTTATAAATAAAGGAGACCCAATAGTAACATTAGTTAGATCCGGGTTACCTCTTGTTTTAGAGATTGATGTAGATCCAAAAGATGCCAGTGATTTGTATAATGGGAATCCTGTTTCCGTCAAAATTGATGCACTACCATTTCAACAGTTTGGAGACCTGGCAGGAACCTTAATCTATATTTCAGATGATACTGTAGAAGAATCCCTTCAGGGAGAATCTGGAGCTTATTATCGTGGCCGTGTTAATGTTGAAGATTCTGAAATAATGGGATTGCCTGAAGAATTCGATTTAACTCCAGGTATGCTTGCAACTGCAGATTTAAAAGTAGGTAAAAGGAGATTGATTACATATTTTACAAATCCTATTTTAAAATCTCTTTCAAGTGCTATGCGTGAACCGGATTAATACTTTTTATGCCGTGTTTTCATCAACAATTTCCAGCCTTCATCTATCCCATCAAATTGAGGGCAAGATTTACGGCAGCCCCACTTTAATTCCACGTCTGCGCCACACCTTCGCCTGAATGACAATGTAGAAGAATAGAAAACAGGGTCAGTTTTCCCCGAATGTGTCCTATTCAAGTTATCTGTTTATTGAAGAATCTGGCTCATATTGAGCATCGGCAGCAGAACAGCAAGTGCGATAAAACCTACTGCTCCACCCAGGATCAAAATCAAGACTGGTTGTAAAAGTGAGGTTAGGGCCTCAAGCAATGTGTTTACCTCTTCCTGCATCCGGACTGCCACTTTTTCCAGCAGTTCGTCCACTCGTGCTGCCTCCTCACCAATTGACACCACATGTCGTACGTATTCAGGGAAATAATCAATCCGGGCCATTGCAGCAGAAAGAGGAACACCTTTGTTGTTCACATCAATAAAAAGTTGATCAAGCTTTTTTATAAATAGTTGATTGACGACAACGTGCCTGGAAATTTCAAGAGAAGTTTTTAAATCAACACCGCTTTTCAGCAATGTTCCAAGTGTCTGGCAGTAGCGGGCAACCATGACCTTAATCCGCAAACGGCTCAGCAGTGGTAGTTTCATTTCAAGCTGATCTCGTAATTCACGGCCACGTTTACTGCGTAAAAACGTTGTTAATCCGACTGAAATTGCAGCAACTGCCAGCAACAGCAAAAACCAGTGATTTACTACAAAATCGCTGACGCCCATTAAAATTCGGGTTGGTAAAGGCAGTGCGGCAGCCTGACTTTCAAAAATGCGGGTGATTTTAGGCACAATCGTTGTTACCATGAAAATTACCACAGCCAAACCAAAAACCATCATGAAGGCCGGATAAATGAGGGCCCCCTTGATTTTGGAACGCAGACGCTCCTGTTCTTCATAATAGTCTGCGAGGCGGCTCATGATAGTGCCGAGATTTCCTGCATTTTCTCCTGAACGTACCATGCTGACATACATTGCAGGAAAAACCTGCGGATGCATTCCCATTGCTCCAGCCAGGGATCCGCCTTCTATCACCCGCCCACGGATATCGGAAAGAATACTTTGAAATCCGGAATCCTCAGTCTGTGGAATGATCAATTGAAAAGCCTTGTCATAAGGGATGGTTGCATCCAGCAAAACCTCCAACTGACGTGTGAATTGTGTGAGAACCTTACTAGATATACCTTTCTGAAAAGAAAAATGTGGAAGTTTAAATTTCCCGCTTTTGTTAACTCCGGAGATTTTTACACTAGTAAAACGGCTGGTCCGGATTTCTTTAGGGAATAGATCTTTGCTCCGCAAAAATTGCCGCACTTCAGACTCAGAAGCGGCGTCTTTAGTACCCTTGTGCAAAGTGCCTTCACCATCAAAGGCCTGGTAGTTGTATATCGGCATTTCCTTTATTTCTTTAAAAAAGCTCAAAAGAATCCTGGCCAAGTTTATCCTTGTAAAGAGCCAAATTCCAATAGAGCAGCTGCAATATTTGATAGTTTATTGCTTTTGTTGCCAAATCTTAAAAAAGGCTGAAAAAGACTTCCTTTTCATCAAACTCAGTCCCCATAGTTTTTGTGAGGACACCTTTTTTTTCATCAAAATCTTTGGAAGTAACCCCAAATGAACGTAACTCTTCAGGAATGGAATCTGCCATAACAAACTTGATAGTTGGGGTTTTCGTTAAATAGTTGACGCTTTGCAGTTCTGACCGTAAACTGGAGACTGCAGATCACTTTGATTATACACTAGGAGTTGAATATGGCAATGGACTATCCTCCATTGAGAAGTGTACCCGGATTTTCATGGCTGGGAATAAACCTGGGCCTTAAGGATCAAACATTAGATTTTGGAGTAATTGCATCAGAATGCAAATGTACTGCAGCAGGTGTATTTACACGAAATAATTTTCCGGGTGCACCTGTCACAGTGGGACGTGAGAATATACAGAACGGACAGCTGCAGGCCATTGTTGTCAATTCAAAAATTGCAAATGTTGCCACAGGACAAACAGGAATTGAGGATGCTAGAAATATGTGTCGCTGGACCGGAGAAGCTCTGGGAATTGATGCTGAGCTGGTCTTGCCCTCTTCAACAGGTGTAATTGGACGACGGTTGCCCGTCAAAAAAATTCATGAAGGCTGTAAAATAATTCCTGAAAAACTTGGTTCAACCCCAGAATATATAGATAATTTTGCCCGTGCAATCATGACCACAGACAGGCATCCAAAATGGAACTGCAGTTCAATAGAAAATGCCACATTGCTTGGAGTTGCCAAAGGTGCCGGAATGATTGAGCCTAACATGGCAACCATGCTCAGCTTTTTTGTAACAGATGCCCAACTTAGTTCTGAACAACTTCAAAAAATGCTGCGGCGTGTGGTCAACCAGTCCTTCAACCGCATTTCAATTGATTCTGATACCTCAACAAGTGACACAGTAATCATTCTTGCCAATGGGCTGGCTGGTCCAGTTGATGCTGAAAAATTTGAAAAAGCTTTCTCAAACAGTGCAATACAATTGGCTAAAGAAATTGCTCGAGATGGAGAAGGATCAACAAAACTGATTGAACTCACCGTTTCAGGCGCCGAATCTCAGCAAATGGCTTTGCAAATCTCCAAATCAATCATCAACTCGCCGTTGGTCAAAACTGCAATCCACGGAGCCGATCCAAACTGGGGTCGTTTTGTAATGGCCGTCGGGAAGGTTTTTGAATATCCAGTGATGTTAGATGATTTGTTAATCCACTTTGGCAGAGGCAGCCAAAGACTATCAGTTAATGTCGAAAACCTGGATGCCGGTAGAGTTAATTTGGATGCAATTTCAAAACTGCTTCAAGATCAGGAAGTATTTTTAGAAGTCGTTGTTGGTGATGGAAAGTTCTCTGAAACAGTTTGGGGTTGTGACCTGACTAAGGACTATATTGAAGAGAATGCCTTTTACACAACATAAAACAGAGTGAGTCTTGAAAGAAAAAGGGAGAAGTCTACTTGAGATATTGTGAGTACATTGAAATATTTTCTGTAAGTCTTAAAGATTCAAACATAAATGTGGTATAACAATTTTAAAATCAAAAATCTGAAATCAAGAATATGAAAACAGGCATATTATTGATAAACCTGGGTACACCAGACTCTCCTAGTACACAAGACGTCCGTATTTATTTGCGCCAACTTCTCTCTTGTGAACGAGTAATTGATATTAACCCGGTCGCTCGCTGGTTTGTACTGAACTTGTTAATCCTTCCCTTTAGACCTAGGAAGTCTGCTAAAGCTTATAAAAAAATCTGGATGGATGAAGGCTCACCCCTTCTGGTATTTAGTGAAAAATTAAAAACCGCCTTGCTCGAGGAATTTGCAGAAAAAGACATTCCTATAGAGTTGGGTATGCAATGCAGAAAGCCTTCCTTAAAAACAGCAATTGGTAAGCTTCGCGGACAAAATTGTGACCAGATAATCGTTTTGCCATTGTATCCTCAATATGCATCCAGTTCCTACGGTGCAGCTATCGAAGATCTATACAAAGTCATATTAAATGACTGGAACATGCCCTATCTTCGGATCATTCCACCATTTTTTTCAGATTCACGTTTTATAGATGCGTGGGCAAAAATTGGATTACCTTATATTGAAAAAAAACCTGATCATGTACTGTTTAGTTTTCATGGCCTACCATTAAGGCATTTGAAGAAAAGTGATTACACTGGTAAATGGTGTCAGAACGACTATTCCTGTTGTAAGGAGTTAATTGATGAGAATCGCAATTGCTATAGTGCACAGTGCTATCAGACAGCAAAATTGATAGCCAAAAGTTTAAAAATTGAAGAAGAAAAATGGTCGGTAAGTTTTCAATCTCGCTTAGGTCGCGATGAGTGGGTCAAACCATATACTGAGCCACACCTAAAAGAACTTGCCGAAAGAGGCATGAAGCGTGTTGTTGTTTTCTGTCCTTCATTTGTAGCAGATTGCTTGGAAACAATAGAGGAAATTGGTATTAGTGCCGCAGGATATTTCAAAGAATACGGAGGAGAGGAGTTAAAACTTGTACCTTCGCTTAACAACCATCCTGAATGGGTTCGGGCCCTGACTTCGATTATCCGGCAACAGTTAGTTGTATAAAATACGGCCTAACTATTTTTGTCTCAGCAAATAAACTTTGGCAGTCATACCCGCTCTTAATTTGAGACCGGGATTAGCAGCTTTGACATACAGAGGGAAACGCCCTGTTTCCGGATCCGCTGTCCAGGAGATGCGCTCAATGATTCCTGAAAATTCTATGTCACGATAACCTGGTGTGGTAAAAACAACAGCCTGCCCCTCACTAATCATCGGCAAATCTCCCTCTCCTAATTGAATCTTGATTTCAACCTGTTTGATGTCGATGATTTGAAAAAGCTCTGCACCTGCGGTTATCACTTCTCCTTCCTGGAATGATTTCGCAGTAATTATGCCGCCAATTTTTGCTTTGATCAGAGTGTCTTCAAGAGCATCTTCACTAAGTTCTACGTCATGCCTAGAACGCTCTACTGCTATAAGCGCATTCTCCACACTAATTTCGGAACCCTTTATATTTTCTCTGGAACGTTCAAGACTCAGAATGGTATTGTCCACATTTAGTATGGCACGCTCTAATCCAAGTATAGAATTTTTTAATGCAATTTCTCCTCGGAAGTACTGTAGCTGCAGTTCTTCCAATTGCGAACGAGTAGACGAACCTTGTTCGAATAAAGTTTCTTCATCTTTCAGCCGACGTAGAATGTCTTTCAAATTTGCCTCCAAATCTTTGACATTGTTCCTGCTTACTTCAAGTTGATTCTTGCGGTCTTTTACATTATTTTCATCTACCTTTATCTGCACGTTCGCCAGTTTCAATTGACGTTTGCGATCAATTACATTGTTTTCATTAACTTTGTGCTGCAGAAGGGTTAATTCCAGTTGCCGTTTCTGTGTATCATTATTGAGAGTCAGCAAAAGCTGGTTTTTGGGGACATGCTGATTTTCTTTAACATGAAGAACTTCTACTCTTCCTCCAACACTTGATTGTACCTTCAATATTATTGCAGGCTCGATTATTCCTGTTAAAGAAATTGGTGTTTTGAATGATCCTGAAAGCTCAGCACCATGGGATGTTGCCAAGCTGAAAAACGGCCAAATTATGAAAACACCAATAATTATTTTGCAGTTCTTTAAATAGTTATACATAGTAATACCTTTTTTGCTGATTTAGTCATTGATCTACTGTGAAAGATGAGCGGATTTCTCATCATTCATGTTTCTGGTCTCTACTCGTCTAAAAGGGTTTAATAATTGTGGCAAATCCATCACTTCTGGTTCAGCTCATATTTTTCATTAAACTCTCCGGTTAAAGCAAGTAATTCAACCCGGATTTTTTCTTGACGAATCCTGACGAGAATTTCTTGCTGCTGTGCTTCCACCACATCTTGTTGAAACTGGGAAATAAGATAACTCGTACTTTTTCCCAACTTGAAGCGCTCAATTTCTATGTGCAACTGATCTTTAGAAAGTTTACTAACAGCAGCAGCAGTCTGTTTTTCTTTTTCAATTAAACTCAAGGACCGCAAAAGAGACTGGAAACTAACATTGAGTTGAGATTTGCGATCAGCGATTTGTAGAATTAATTTATCATGATCAAGACGTTTACGGTGGATATTTTCAATAGTAGCCTGATCTCCCAACGGGACTTTCCATGTTAGAGTTGCACTCATTCCATGGAGCTTGCTTTTGCTGAAATCTGCAGTGCTGCCAAAAAAACCTTTGCTGTAACCATTTAAAATATAGGACAAACTCAAATCCATATTAGTTTTTTGTTTGTTCAGTTCCTGTTCCAACTGATAACTATTTTGCTCCAAAGATGCCTGAGTCAAACCAATTTGCGAGTCGTTTGCATAGATTTTTTCCAACAGCACTGAAACGTTTTCTGGAACTGCAGATTGAGTATTGGGTTTGTCTGAAGGAAAAAGTCCAACAGGCAAATTTTTCAAATTGAGTGCAGCACGAACTTGATCTTCTATACGCAGGGCATCCAAACGTGAAGAGAGTAAACTTTGTCGATTACGCATCAGTTGAGTTTCTGTAGTCCGGACTTCAGTTGAATTCAGGACCCCTGCTTCCAGTCTGGCCTGATTGTCGCGTAAAAGTTTTTCAGAAAGTTCAACTGCTTTCTTTTTAACCTCAATTGTCTCTAATAATCCAACCAAATCCCAATAAATTGAAGCAACCTGTTTAAGCAGGGACAATTCAGTTTGCTTTGAATTCAACTGACCTCTTGTAACACCAATTTCTGCCAGACGTACAGGTAATTCGTTGAATTCAGTACCAGAGTCCTGAAAAAATGGAATAGAAACTGAGCTTGTTAAACTTGAAGTGCTAAACGCATCTCCAGTAGTTCCAGCAGTAACCTCACCTCCCATTTCAAGACGAGAGAGAACTGTGGATTTATTGTTTTTTTCAGCATAAGTCAGGCCATAAGTCAGCCCGCTATCTGTTCTCAGGCTGTAGACCGAAGAAAAAGACAAACTGCTGGTACTGCTTCCGGATAGTTGAGAGGTGAATGACGGATTATTAGAGTAACCAAAACTTGTTGTCAAGCTGGGCGTGTTTCTTTCTTTTGCTGCAGTGACTGCATGTAGTGCTGCTTGATTGCCAAGTGATGATATTTGCAGCGAAACACTTCGATCAATTGCCAACTGCAAAACCAGTTTGAGGGGCACTTCTGCCATTTCACGGCCGTCAATCGTTTTCAAGTTTACTTGTTCAAGTAACTTTGCAGTTTCCTCTGTATAAGAAGTTTGGTTTTGAGCCTGAGCAAAACCCATCCAGACGGAGCAGAACAAGGTTAAAAGAATTTGTGTTTTTATTAAATTTTTCAAAGACAACTTTTGTATGTTAAGAGTAAAACAGAATTAGAGGGAATTAAACAATACAGCTCAAAGCAGAACCCAGTATAGCTAAATTTAAAGCTTAAATCATTTCTGCAGTGTAACGATTTGTATCCACTGACTCATCTTTGCAACTAAAAAACACTAAATCATGCGGCAGAAATCATTCTGCATTATTATTGATTTAATTACAAGTATCATGCTACCCTAGGGACTTTATATTTTGAAAATCAATTAACAGCTCTTAAGTATTAAAAAAATAGTTTTGAGTAATATTAAGTACAAGAAAAGTATTGTTGAACAATTAATGATAAAAAACCTTGACTGACTTTAAATCGAAAACTGAGGGGGAGTGGAAAGAGCAACTGACTCCTGAACAATTCGAAATCTGTAGAAAAAAAGGTACAGAACGGCCTTTCAGCGGAGAGTATGTGGAGACTAAAACCAGGGGCACATACCATTGTTTGTGTTGTGGCAATGCCTTGTTTCTGTCGGAAACAAAATTCGATTCCGGAAGCGGCTGGCCGAGTTTTACGGATGTACTTGGTGATGACAATGTGAGTACACAGGAAGACCAGAGTCTGTCCATGCAGAGAACAGAAGTAGTTTGCAGGCAGTGTGACGCACATTTAGGACATGTTTTTGAAGATGGTCCTGCACCAACAGGATTGCGTTATTGTATTAATTCTGTTTCGATTGTGCTGGAAGAAGACAAGGGATCTTGATTGGGGAGTATTTTCTGTCAAACTACACAGATTGACTGAATTAATTTTGAAAGGCCCAGACACAGATGAAAATTTGTTCCGATGTAGATGGAGTAATCCTGGATTACATTCTAGGTTTTATTGAATTCACGCAAATAGAAAAAATTCCCTACACCCATAATCCGGAACTTTTTGGTGTCATCCGGAATTTCCCTGACAACTTTGAAGTGCGTGATCGATTTCACGCTGGAGATTCATTGCGAAATTTAAAGTATATTGACGGCTCGCTGGACATATTGAATTTGTTGGCAAGCCGCCACGAATTGCATCTTGTGACTGCTTTGGAACCGGAACAAACTCAAAAACGTGCGGAAAATTTGAAATCTGTGAATTACACAACTCTGCAGTGTGTTGGTGATTTGCGCAAAGAGCAAATTATTGTCGGGGAAATTCAGCCTGATGTAATGATTGAAGACCGTCCGGAATTGATAGAATCTTTTTGTAACGCCGGACTTTATGTGATTTACCCTGACTGGCACCCCTACACAAAGGGGATGGACCGTTATGCCACCCCATTCTCTCATTGGCAGGAAGTTCCGGATTTGCTGAAAAAAGCTTCGTAGACAAACCAATTTTTTATCTGATTCTTCCACTAAAATAGCTTTAATGTCACAAAAATATTCGATTTATTTTGCAGGCGATTTGTTTAATCATAAGGACTTAATCGGCAACTTGCTGCTGTCAGAGTCTATCGAAAAGAATTCCGCAGGGCGTTTTGTATGCGTCGTTCCGCAGCATCTGGAACAAAGTACGAACCGCTCCATTGACATCCGCAATAATGATTTGAGTGAGGTAGTAAAAGCAGATTTGATCCTGCTAAATTTTGACGGCACTGAGCTTGATTCGGGAACGGTAATTGAGTTTTTATTTGCCAAGGCACTCGACATACCAGCCGTTATTTTGCGCTCGGATTTCCGTTCAGCGGGCGATCAGGAGCGTGGTGATCCCTGGAATTTGATGTGTTCCGGATACCCCCGTACAAGAACAATAAAACTGAATTCAATGTCATGGTATCAGGAGGCATGGGGAAAAGGCGGCGGAACTTCAGCTATTCTGGAACGTTTCTATGATAAATTGTCAAAATTAATCAATTCAGAATTTGACCTGGTTCTCAAAGAAGCCTCTGTTGTTGACAATAAACAAATGCTGCAGAATGTTTATCACTGGGCATTACGTTTCCCAGGGAATGGATTTTCTGATTTGTTTAGTGAGGATGAACTCAAAACCTTACTGGAAGCCAAACAAAAAAAGGGCTCTGTTTTATAACTTAAATCGTGAATTATGAATTCACGAAAGATACTTATATTTTTGACTGCGATATGTCATCTCGACCGAAGGGCGAGATCTGGGAAAATACTGAAATCTTATAAGATTCCTCATATACATTCGGGATGACACAATAAAACTTGTGACTGTATAGTAACTTAATCAAAAAGATTTTAATGCAATTTGAACCTGTAATTGGTTTAGAAATTCACGTTCAGCTGGCCACTGCATCCAAAATATTTTGTTGTTGTTCCACAGAATTTGGTAATCCGCCAAATTCAAACACTTGTCCGGTTTGTCTGGGCCTCCCAGGTGCCCTGCCGGTTCTGAACAGTCAAGTTCCCGAATTTGCAGCACAGCTGGGACTTGCGTTGAATTGTGATATTCGGCTGGATTCTCAGTTTGCCAGAAAAAATTACTTCTACCCGGATCTGCCTAAAGCCTATCAGATTTCCCAGTTTGACCGACCGATTTGCGAAAACGGATGGTTGGAAATTGAAACTGAATCCAGAGGCAAAAGACGTATTGGTATTACCCGTATTCACATGGAAGAGGATGCAGGGAAACTGGTTCATGCAGAGGGCAGCACTGAAAGTTTGGTTGATTTGAACCGTGCTGGAGTGCCTTTGGTGGAAATTGTGAGTGAACCGGACGTACGTTCTGCAGAAGAAGCCAAAGCCTATATGGAAAAAGTCCATGCAATTGCCACCACAATTGGTGTTACTGATGGAGATATGGAAAAAGGACATTTACGTTGTGACGCAAATGTGTCACTGCGTCCAGTCGGGCAGGAAGAATTTGGGACACGTACAGAAACTAAAAATCTAAATTCATTCCGCTTCGTTCAACAGGCCGTGGTTTACGAAATTGGACGTCAGCGTGAAGAAATTTTAGATGGGAAACAAATTGTGCAGGAAACTCGACTCTGGGATACCGGCCGTAAAGTCACCTTCAGTATGCGTTCCAAAGAAGAAGCTGATGAATACCGCTATTTCCCAGATCCGGATTTACCGCTGGTACACCTTGCTCCGGAACTGATTGAAACTTTCCGCAAAAATCTTCCAGAACTTCCTGACGCAAAAAGACAGCGTTTTATGGAAGAACACGGACTAAGCGAATACGATGCGGAAGTGCTTTCTGCAGACAGGAGAATGTCTGAATATTTTGAAAAAGTTTTGACATATGGAGCAGCGCCAAAACTTGCCTGTAACTGGATCATCGGTGATTTGACACGTGTGATGAATGAATCCGGAAAATCACTCAAGGAAATTGATTTGTCTCCGGAACATTTAGCAGCTTTGACAAAAATCATCGATAGCGGTGAAATCAGCAGCAAGATTGCAAAAACTGTTTTTGAGGAAATGCTTGCTTCAGCAAGGACTCCAGAGGAAATTATTGAAGAAAAAGGGTTGAAGCAAGTTTCTGATTCAGGAGAACTGGGCCGGATTGTAGACGAACTGCTTGCGGCAAATCCGGAACAGGTAGAACAATATCG
>OFBK01000015.1_pt1 | contig 14063 bp, 16 predicted proteins | sample 1520571 | NCBI WGS metagenome assembly OFBK01 (sample SAMEA3696448, study PRJEB22514) | metagenome | biome: water; feature: marine; material: hydrothermal vent | place: Pacific Ocean | collected 2014-08-15 | depth 1539 m | reverse complement strand
CACAAATTGTCAATGGCGCACAAACATCTAAGAGCATTCTTGATAGAAAAAAGAAAACAAACAACCTGGATGCAGAAGTTTTGGTTACCATTATTAAAACCAAAGATGAGGAACACCAAAGAAATATCACAAAATACAGGAACTCCCAGAATGCCATTAAAGGTAAAGACTATGTCTCGCTAGAGGATTACCATATAGCAATACATTCCATGTTAGAAAGGATAGGCTATTTCTATGAACATCAACAGGGTTCTTGGCTGAACCTTTCATCTTCGGAAAAAGCTAAATTCGATGGTAATGAGATTTACAACAAATACCTATCAGATAAAAAAGAAAAATGTAGAATCAAAGATGATACTGCGATTGCCTCAATGGTCTCATATTTTGAACAGAAACCAAATGATGTGTATGGCGGCATAGGAAAATATCTCCCCAAAGGTGCAAAATATGAAACTGTCTTTGATGATGAACTAGAATGTGATTATCGATACTTCCTATTTCCACACTTAATTCGTGAATATGCCAAAAATACATTAGGATACGACAGAAGTAATACTCAAAATAGATACAAGAAGTATGCACAGAATCTTTTTGTTGCAGTCACTGCAAGAATAATTCACAAAAACATTTTAGGAAAAAATGATGATTTTAAGAAGGATGTTTCAGAATTGGAAAAGATGATTCAAAATGTTGGATTGTTCACAAAAATTCTAAAAACTACCGACAAGGTTGTAACAAAATTCCTTGAAGATTCTAAGGTTGAAGATAAGATAGATGAGGCTAACACTGCTCACAACTTTTTCTCAAATCAGGTTTACGGCAAATCCATGTTAGAAGTAATAGATTCAAAAATTAGACATGAACAAGAAGAAATAGATTATATCAAAAAAACAATTTCTGGTATATAATCAAACAATCCTCAAGAATGGCAGACGTCCAGCCAAGAAACTTCTTGCAGGAGGTTTACAATGGCCAGACATTCTACCGGTAATTTATAAAAAAAACTTCTATATAACAAAATATGGTTTTTATAACAAAACAAAAAGCAGTGTTGTATATGGGATCTGATGAAAAATGTGCGTTATGCGATGCAAGTATTAGTTTTACATACTTACCCATGAAAGAATGGGGCATAGATGGATTTTTGTGTAGTAAATGTTATTCAAAAAAACTTTCAGAGTTTTATCCTGGCGATCATGAAAGGGTAAACCTTTCAAAGAAATAGTCACTTCTATCTTTTCTCAGTGTATTTATTAACAGAAAAACAGTTCCACGCCAGTACGTCGTCCTTTATTTCAGCCTCTGTAAGAAATTTAATGTCAGAAACAGTTTTTTTCTTTTTTAGCAAGTTTACTTGAAAGGTTTCAAATTTTTTACAATCGCAGTCCTCAAAAAGACAACTGTCATCGTCTTTCCCCTCTTCATGGTCCTCCTTGATATGACCACAGTTACATTTTGCATCATCTTTGACATCTTTTTTGAATTTTATAGCATAAGTGCCTAGTCGCAGATATGCAGTGCCTTCATGTCCTTTTTTAAAGCGATCAAAGTGAGGAGACTTTGGAAGAACTTTGAAAATAGCTCTATTGTTTTTTGGATTACGAGATTCCGCTCCCATTATGAACCAGTAAGTATCGCCCGTTTCTACGAATCTAATTTTAATAGAATGATCGTTCCACCAATGCATCGTATCCATCCAAAATTTCCGCGCTATTTTGAGATCAGAAAATAGTGGCACCACGTTCATGCGTATTTCATAATAACGATAAGCAACGCCAAGAAAACTATCAAACCATGGAATTGGCGAATCTGAAGACATATTACGAAATCAAATTAATATTATATGTACTTGATTACTTTAGAAGTTATACTCTTATATCTGAGTAATTTTCAATTATTTCAATGGTAGTTTACCGAACCAGCATGCAAATTGTAGCCGATCTTTTAGTCGCTACAGATCAATGCGGACAAGAAGGAATCAAAACTACCTCGTTACTTTCAAAGGCTAATCTTTCACATTCAAGATTAGAAAAATTTGTTAGTAATTTAACTGGAGCAGGACTTGTCAACAAAATTGAATACGATGGAAGGAATGTATTCGTGATTACTCCAAAAGGCAAACAGTATCTTGAACAGTACCAAAAATTTGCTGATGTAGCAGAATCTTTTGGTTTAGAAATGTAAAAGTTATTTCTTCAATTTTCTTCTTCTCTCTCTATTAGCTTGTTGTCTGGCTTTCTTTCCTTTGTAGCCATTGTACATAATAACGACAATTATACCACCAATAGACGCATAAAATAATAGATAAAGTGGTTGATCCCGAAGTTCTCCTGTGTCTGGTTGCAAAAATGCTATTGGTATTCCAACCACGAGAAAACCCAAAACAACCATCATAGTCTTATCCATGAGAGTGTGTTGTTGTAAAGCCATATATCTTTTTGATGTTTATCATGTTACATTGTCAAAAATTCTGGAAGTGATTGGACTGGCTTTGATCGGTGGAACAATTTACTCGTTTATTGGAATGATAGAATCAGAGTTACGATGGCCAGTATTTTGGTCGTGTGCTGGAGGAGCGCTGGCAATCATAGTATATAGAAACTACATGAGAAGAAGAAAGAAAAATACGTAGACATTACATCACAAAACAACAAACAAAACTACACATCGACAGATCTATTAAGGAGCATTTTAGGATAATTGAAGGGGAGTATGACAGAACAAACTGAATGGTGGAATGGATTGGGAGAAGAACTTGAAACAGACATAGAAACCCTAACTGATAAAACTGAAAACTCTTAAAATTATTTTAAAAAAATGTAATTGAAAAACATTGTTAATTTTTATAAAAGCCTCGAGCGAGATTCGATCTCGCGACCTAACGCTTACGAGGCGTTCGCTCTACCAGGCTGAGCTATCGAGGCACTAACCATAGCCTCTCAGAGTTTAATAAAAAGCGTATCTAAGTTTGAAGCATTGAAAATATCAGTGTCAGGAATCAGAGGTATTTTTGGAAAAGACTTGATGTTACGTGATATCTTGAAATTTTCAAAGAACTTTTCTGTACTAATAAATTCAAAAAAATGTGTTATCGCAACAGATACCAGACCAACTGGACAGATGGTAGCAGAAACTGTTAAAGCTGGATTAATGCAATCAGGCATAGATGTTTATGATTTAGGAATAGCACCGACCCCTGTAGCGTTTCGGGAATCGCGTAAATATGGTGCGGGAATCATTGTTACTTCTTCACATAATCCTATAGAATGGAATGGACTAAAGATGATCATAGATGGAAAGGGAGTAAACGAAAAACAACTTGATACGGTAATGAGCGAACAGAACCCGCCCAAGTCAAAAATTGGAGAAGAGTATGAAATTGAATCCGCCTATGTTGATGATGCGTCTAAAATCATAGGAAAAATATCTGACATTCCTAAGGTTGTAGTCGATATTGGAGGCGGTGCCGCAAAGGGATTTCCATCGCAACTACTAGAGAAAGTTGGATGTGATGTTGTTACAATTAACAGTGAATTAGAAAAAAGCTCTAGGGGACCTGACCCAACAGTGGATACACTGGAAGAGCTTGTAACAAATACCAAAAACAGGGACATTGGTTTTGCCTTTGACCTGGATGGCGACCGACTTGTTATTGTGATTAATGGAGAAAAAAAGGACCCTGATGTTACGCTAGGAATGGGAGTAGTCAAGGCGCTTGAACTAGGTTACAAAAATTTTGTGCTTAGCCAGGATACCAGCATATCTGTTGAGAAGTACATAAAACAAAACGGTGGAACAGTTTTCCGTTCCAAGGTGGGTGAAGCAAACGTTACTGAAAAGATGATTGAAACAAAATCACAGGTTGGTGGCGAGGGAAGCAGCGGCGGTTTCATTCTGTCTGACTTTAACTACTGCCGCGATGGAATTTTGGCTAGCGGCCTGATTGCATCAATAATTAAGAAAGACGAGTTTGCTGATGCACTGAACTTTATGGAAAAATATCATATCATAAGGGACAAGGTAGAGTACGATTCAGAACACCATGACGATATACTGAAAGCACTGCATGGCAAGATGAAGGAAAAATTTGGCAGTGTGGAAACTCTTGACGGTATTAAAGCGATAGTTGACGAGGATAGTTGGGCGCTGGTCAGAAAATCAAACACTGAAAACTCCATTCGCGTGTCTGCAGAGTCCAACAGCTTGGAAAAAGTTAGAAACATCCATCAAGAGATAAAGGATCTTGTCAAAGAAAGCTATGAGCAAATTAAGTGAAAAAAAAATAATTGAACTTTTTCAGAACAGACTGGGCAATACAAATTTTGTTCCGGAAGATGTTGAATCGTTTAAAATTGGAAAAAAGCGCCTTGTTGCCAAGGTAGACACGCTTGTTGAAAGTACTGATGTTCCACCTGGGATGAAACTGGAAGATGTAGCAAGGAAAAGCATAGTGTCGTGTGTCAGTGACTTTGCCGCAAAGGGTGTAAGACCAATTTTTGGAATCATATCGTTAACGATCCCAAAAAGACTTTCAAGGTCAGACATAGAAAGTCTGGCTAAGGGATTTCAAAGAGCTGCAGGGGAGTTTAAACTAAAAATACTTGGTGGAGACACAAACGAGGGAAAGGAACTTGTCATAACCTTCTCGCTATTCGGCACTTCGAAAAAAATTGTAGGCAGAAGTGGCGCAAAAACAAATCATGTGATAATTACCTCCGGACCGTTTGGATATCCCGCAGCCGGTCTTTCTATATTATTAAAAAATAAAAATTGCTCCAAAAAATTTGGGACAAAAGCAAAAAGAGCAGTATTTAGACCAAATTGCAGATTGACATTTGGATTAAAAAATAAAAATTATTTCTCCTCAAGCATGGATTCTAGCGATGGACTGTCAACAACACTAAATGAAATGTCAAGCCAGAGCAAAAAAAGATTTGTTATTACTAGAATGCCATCAGAAAATGATGTTTTTGACTTTGCCAGTTCAAGCAGATTGAATGCGGACAATTTGATCCTTAATGGTGGAGAGGAATATGAAATTGTGGCAACTGTAAACGTGTCTAATTTACCAAAGATCAAAAAATATGCAAAAAAACATCGAATGAAGTTATATGAAATTGGCTATGTTACAAAAGGCAAGGGAGTATTTTATAAAAAAAATGGAAGATTGATTAGAATTAAGGATGAAGGATGGCAACATCTACAAAAATCCTGATTACAATACGAGTGAATATGTTTTTTAAACCCCTTGAGATTGTGGTATACATTGTCTGAAACAGAAACTGTTACTGAAGAGGAAGTAAAGGAAACAGTCTCCGAAACTTCATCTGAAGCTCCAACGGAAACTGCTAAGGCAGCAACGGAATCTAGTGAGGCAGTATCTGAATCTAGTAAGGCAGTAGCTAAAACTGTTGTGGAGACAACAACCCAAACTATGAAAGAAGGAAAAGAGAAATGGGGTATTGCCCATATTTACAGCAGTTACAATAATACAATTATTCATTTGACAGATCTTACTGGTGCAGAAACAGCCGCAATTAGTTCTGGTGGTTGTCATGTCACTGCTGATAGATACGAGTCATCACCGTTTGCAGCAATGAAAGCATCTAACGCTGTCGTAGAGGTTGCTAAAGCAAAAGGTTTCACAGCATTACATATCAAAGTGCGAGCAGTTGGTGGCGTAGGCTCTCGCGTTCCAGGACCTGGTGCTCAAGCAGCAATAAGAGCACTCGCAAGAGGAGGATTCAAAATTGGACGCATTGATGATGTTACACCTATTCCACACGATACTACTAGAAGAAAGGGCGGCAAGCGTGGAAGAAGGGTTTAATCATTAACCATCTTCACTTTAACACTACAGCCCTTAGATTCAAAATATTGGTCTAGAAAATTTATAAATTTTTCATCTGGTTTATTCCCTTTACATTTTTTTATCATGTCTGAAAATTCATCTTGAATTCCCACATACAATTCCTGATCTAAGAACATTTGGAAAAATGTCCAGCCAAATCGTGAAACTGGATCTCCAAACTTGAATCCCACAGTAACATTACAGACTGCTGCCATCTTAGTCATGGCAACCTGAAGAAGTTTGATATTTTCCTCGTACTTGGTTGTGCTAATTTCAAAGAAAGCCATGCTATTCGTCCGCTGAAGATGATTTACCTAGTTTGTCGGAAAGGGATACAAACTTGCCGTCCTTTTCCACATTGATTTTAGTTTTCATTCGCACATTAATTCCAACACTTCTGAATAATGCCAAAAGATTACCTCCATCCAATACTTCGGTAATGTCACCAGATGAGATCAATTCAGATAGTTTCAGTACTATGATCTCCGTTTCTTTTGGAAACTGATACTCTGCGTTTTGTAAAACTTCTAGACCCCTGTAGCCTAACCGCTTGATGATAATCTCACGTGGAGATGATTTCTTATCTTTTTGTTCTTTTTGTAATGCGGCGATTTTTTCTTTCTCCTGCTGAGAAGAAAGATTTTTTCGCATTTCTTCCAGGCGTTTTGCCTGAAGTCTTTCTAGATCCTTATCTTCGCTCATCCCTTGATTACACCTATTGGTACAAGTTTTGCCACTTTGGTAGCTATTCCAAGCTCATGTGAAACGTTAACCACAGCATCAACATCCTTGTATGCCTCTGGTGTTTCCTCCACTACGCCATCACGCGTTAACGATTTTAGAAAAATTCCTTTATCACTAAGGGATTTCTTGACTTCAGACTCGGTAAAATTTCGCCTTGCTTTTGAACGGGACATCATTCGTCCCGCGCCATGCGCGGTAGAACCAAAAGTCATATTCATAGAATTTTCTTGTCCTAAAAGTATCCAGCTTCCTGTTCCCATAGAACCTGGTACTAGAACTGGCTGACCAAGAGCACGATACTTTGCTGGCACGTCATCCATGTTTGCAGGAAATGCTCTGGTAGCACCCTTCCTATGGACCACAACTGACTTTAACTTTCCATCAATTTTGTGTTTTTCTACTTTTGCTATGTTATGTGCAACATCATAGACAAGTCGCATATCTAGATCAGATTCTGACTGTTTGAAAATTCTTTCAAAAGATTTTCTTGTCCAATGAGTAATCATCTGCCTGTTGCTCCAAGCAAAATTTAGTGCTGCAAACATTGCAGCCCTGTATGATTCTCCCTCTTCAGATTTGTTTGGAACGCATGCAAGCTCCCTGTCTGGTAATTGAATATTGTATTTTTTTTGTACCTGTTCAGAAATTCTAAGATAATCGCTACATATCTGATGACCAAACCCCCGTGAACCGCAATGAATTAGTATGGTGACACTGTCTTTTTCAATTCCCATTGCTTTTGCTGCTTCCTCATCATGAATTTCTGCAACTTTTTGTACTTCGACAAAATGATTTCCAGAACCAAGACTTCCCAACTGTGGTAAACCTCTTTTTCTGGCACGGTCAGATACCTTGTTAGGATCAGCGTTTGCAATTTGTCCACTTTCTTCACATACATCTGCGTCATCACTTGAACCGTATCCATGATCAATTGTCCAATTCACTCCCCTAACCAAAACTTCATCCAGTTCTGAGTGATTTAGCCGAATAGCTCCCTTAGAGCCAACACCCGAAGGAATTGATTTGAAAAGATCAATCACAAGATCTTTGAGCTTGGGTCTAACATCATCTTCCGTTAGGTTAGTTCGGATAAGTCTAACACCGCAATTGATATCATATCCCACACCGCCAGGGCTAATCATTCCCTCTTCTGCATCCATGGCGGCAACACCTCCAACAGGAAATCCATATCCTTCATGGCCGTCGGGTAGAACTATTGCATGCTGTTGAATTCCGGGAAGTGTTGACACGTTTACAGCCTGTTGAATTGTCCTGTCGGTCATCATTTTAGCCAATAACTTTTCATCCGCAAAAATTGTTACAGGCACTTTCATTCCCTTGGAAGAATCAGCATCTATCTGATATCTCATATTCCCAATTTTTTTAGGTGTGAAACTAGACATGTAGATTTGAATCGTAGCTTGACAATTTAAATCATAATTAGATTAAAATGAAATGAAATTATTGGACAGTTATGAAGACTGCCATAGTCTTAGGTGGCTCGAGAGGAATTGGGAAAGCAATTGCCGACTCGCTGAAATCAATTGGCTGTGATGTAATTGCCACCTCAAAGAACGAACTGGACACATCAAATTTGAAAAGTGTTTCAAGTTTTGCTGAAAAACATAATCAAGTTGATATCTTGGTCCTAAACACTGGTGGACCTGAACCAAAAGAATTTTTTTCCGTAACCGAAGACGACTGGAATCATTATCACAACCAATTGTTTCTAGGCTTTTGCTTACTTTTACAAAAGATCAAGGTCAATGATGGCGGATACATATTTCTCATCTCTTCTAATGTGATAAAGGAACCTAATCCAAAGTTAATTATCTCAAGTGCATACCGCTCCGCCTTCTCTAGCGTGTTTAAAATTCTCAGCAAAGAGTTTGCAAGCAAACAAATCAGCTGCATCAACATAGCCCCTGGACCAATCAACACAGACAGAACTAAAGAACTGATTGATGATGTTGAAGCGTTTGCCAAAACTCTCCCAATGAAAAGACTGGGAAAGCCAGAAGAAATTGGTAACTTTGTAAAGTCCATAGTTGAACATGACATCAAATATCTTTCTGGCGCAGTAATCAATTTTGACGGCGCGAACTCCAATTTTGTTTACTAGCAAGACATAGATTTATTTCCAGAACAAGCTGAGAATAATTGTGTCCATCTTACCTATAGATACTGGCCGTTATGGTACAAAGGAAATGCTGGATATTTTTAGGGAACAAAAAAAGATTGATTACCAATTAGACATTGAAGCTGCCGCTGCATTATCACAAAGCGAGATAGGATTGATTCCTGCTTCCATTGCAAGGAACATATCCAAAATAGCAAAATCTGGGAAAATTACTGCTAAGAGAATCAAGCAGTTGGAAGCTAAAAGTGATCACGACACTGCTGCGCTGGTGGAAGCACTGGCGGAAAAGTGTAACAAAGAATCAAGACCATGGATTCATTACGGTCTCACAAGCAATGACCTGGTAGATACAAGCAACTCGATGCAGATGAGAGATGCAATTAAGATTATTCAGCCAAAGGTTTCAAAACTATCGTTACTACTTTCAAAAAATGCTATAAAACATAGGAGTGTTCCCGCCGTTGGAAGAACACATGGCCAACATGCCAGCATCATTTCGTTTGGATTAAAGTTTGCAAACTGGGCTGCGGAAATGTCAACCCACCTTGAAAGATTGGATGAGATAAAGAAACGTGTTCTTATCTGCAAGACACTTGGAGTGGTTGGAACAGGATCCCTAATGGGTAAAAATGCAGTGAAAGTTCAAGAACGTGTAGCTAAGAAACTTGGACTTTATTCCGCAAAGGTTACCACACAAATTGTTCCAAGGGAAAGGTATGCCGAATACGTTTTTCAATTGGCATTACTCGGAGCAACTTTGGAAAAAATTGCCATAGAAATTAGAAATTTGCAGCGAACAGAAATTGCCGAGGTCTCGGAACATTTCAAGAAAGGTCAGATGGGAAGTAGCGCAGTACCTACAAAAAGAAACCCAATCAAAAGTGAAAGAATATCATCATTATCAAAACTTCTAAGAAGCCAAATCAGTACGTCATTTGAGAACATTCCACTCTGGCATGAAAGAGATTTGTCAAACTCTGCTAATGAGCGATTTACCCTTCCAATGACATCCATCCTGTTGGATGAAATGCTAGAAACGATGATCAAAGTAATTGAAAATCTTCAGGTCGATACAAAACGTGTACAGGAAAATCTTCACATAACAAAGGGGCAAATCTTTTCCGAATTCGTGTTGGAAGCACTAATCAAAAAAGGCATACCACGGTTCAAGGCATACAGAGATGTGCAAAGAGTTGCATTTGCCGCACACAAGAAAGGAATCAACTTTATGGATGCGCTAGGAAATGACAAGGTTGTTTCGTCTGCCCTTTCAGATAAGGAAATAAAATCAATCTTTGTTGCAGAAAACCATCTTGGGGCATCGCTAACAATAATTGATAATGTCAACAACCACGTAAGGGCAAACTCTAAGAAGTTTTCCTAGATTTTAACAACGACTTGTGTATCTGAGAGCCATACTGCAGCGCCTTTTTCTGTTTTTGTGCGGCCACTTCTGGTACACCATAATCCATGGCTAACTCACGAATGGCATGCTTTCTCTTCATATCATCTGGACCGTGAATCTTTTCAGAAACTGGAATTTTTTTCGCATATTCTATGAAATTTGGCAATAGGAAAGGCTGAATCATTGTCACACCAAACTCTGCAGTAACTGCATTGATTGCAACCATCATCTCCTTTTCATTTTTTAATTTGTCATTCATCATCTTCACAACCTCATCCTCTCCTTTTTCAATTGCCTCACGGTAGGAATTGTACCCACAAAACAATTCATCAATGCCGTTAGCGGTAACAACTGTCTTTAGTTCATTTTTTTGTGCAAGCTCTGCAACATAGTAAAACGCAATTGAGTTTTCATTCCAGGAAAGGTTATCTGATTTGATAATATGGTTGATTTTCTGACTAACCTCCTTGAATTTTTCAGGATCAATCTCCGAAATGCTGTGCGGTAAATTTAGCAATTGATTTACTTCCTTGGCAAAATTGATGTCGTGGGAATCTTGAAACCCAATTGTTAAGAGATGTATGTCATGTCCCATATCCTTGACAAGTTTTGCCAGCAGGGTGCTATCTACTCCACCCGAAAACGCAACTCCAATCTTCTTATCGGTGACTGTCTCTTTTACTGCGTTCTCCATTTCATCAAGTAATTGTTTATTCATAATTGCAATCAAGTAATCTGGACAATTTATTAATTAACTATGTTATGTTCCTGCATGGGATTAGCAAAACTCTCAGATGAGCAGATTCAAACAGCACTCCAAGACTTGGAAGGTTGGTCCGTTGTAGATGGCAAACTCCACAAGGAATTCCAATTTTCAGATTTCAATGAGGCATTTGGATTTATGGCTAGGGCATCCATGCATATTGAAAAGATGAACCACCATCCAGAATGGTTCAACGTATACAACAAACTGGTTGTTGATTTAATGACACATGATGCTTCGGGCATAACTGAAAACGATACTAAATTAGCAAAGATTCTCAACTCACTTTAGATATGGAACCAAAAATTCAGGAAAAAGTATGGGACCCCAAGATAGAATCAGATATCAGAAAGAAATGGGAAGACTCGAAACTTTATGAATTTCATCCTGACACTGACGGCTATACGATAGATACTCCACCACCATATCCTTCTGGCAGACCATGGCACATTGGAGCCGCGGCTCACTATGCTCAGATAGATATGATTGCCAGAACTGCCCGCATGAACGGGAAGAACGTTTACTTTCCAATTGGCATCGACCGAAACGGTCTGCCTGTGGAACTTTACACTGAAAAAAAACACGGCATCAGGATGCGGGAAACTGAACGTGGAAAGTTTCTAGATTTGTGCAAGGATGCACTTGATGATCTTGAGGCTGAGATGATTTTGATTATGAAAAATCTTGGACTCAGCTGTGACTTTGATAACTATTACCGAACAGACTCGAAAGAATATCGAGCCCTAACCCAGGCTACCTTCATAGAACTCTGGAAGAATGACTCGATTTACCTAGCAACCAGACCTAACAACTATGACTGGGTGACTGGAACTACAATTGCAGATGCCGAGATAATCTACGAGGAACTTCCAACCAAACTTGTCCATATGAAGTTCAAGACAAAGGATGGAGAGGTCATCATTGCCAGTACCCGACCTGAACTTTTGTGCGCATGCAAGGCAGTAATTGTAAACCCAAAAGATGTAAGATATACTGACCTGATTGGGACAAAAGTAACTGTCCCAATATCAAACCAGGAAGTTGAGATTCAAGCTCACCACTCTGCACAAATAGAATTTGGTTCTGGAGCGGTGATGGTCTGTAGCTATGGTGACCACAACGACGTTGCACTATTTCGAGAATTAGATCTGGAGGAGGTTATTGCAATCGGACAGGATGGAAGGCTGACCGAGGCTGCTGGTGCTTATGCAGGTCTCAAACCAAAGCAGGCGCGTACAAAAATAATTGAGGACTTGGAAAGCAAGGGGTTTGTTGAAAAGATTGAGGAGATTTCCCACCGTACGCCGGTCTCGGAGCGAAGCAGGGCTCCAATTGAGATCATTCCCATGGAAGAATTTTACTTGAAGCAAAAGGGCTCGGTAGAAAAAATGAGAGAGCTTGGATCCCAAATCAAGTTTTACCCAAAGATGCACCAGCAAATTCTAATGAACTGGCTGGATTCGATTAAAATTGACTGGCCAATTTCGCGTAGACGATATTATGGGACGGAGATTCCAATCTGGTATTGTAAAAAATGTTCAGAGCCATACCTGCCAGAGCCGGGAGAATATTATCAGCCATGGTATCTGGAATGTCCGGCAGAGAAATGTCCCAAGTGTGGCTTTACCGAGTTTGTTGGCGAGGAGAGAACCTTCGACACCTGGATGGACTCTAGTATTTCTCCATTATTCATTACAAAATTCAAAAAGGATGAGGAGTTTTTCAAAAGAACTTACCCAACCGCAGTGAGACCGCAGGCAAAGGACATTGTAAGAACCTGGTTATACTATACTCTTCTCCGATGTGAAAATCTCACCGGCAAGAAGCCATGGTCCGAGGCTTGGATTATGGGATATGGCTTGGATGAGAAGGGAATGAAGATGTCTAAGAGTAAGGGAAATGCTTTGGACCCCCTGCCAATCATTGAAAAGTTTGGCGCTGACACCTTTAGGTTTTGGAGTGCCAGCGAGGTCAACCACGGAAATGACTTTAGATGTTCCGAGCAAAAAATAGAATCAACGAAAAAGTTTCTCACTAAACTTTGGAATGTGTCCAGGTTTCTTTCCAGTTTTCCTATAGTTGAATCGGCAGACCTGGCTGATACCGACAAGTGGATCATCTCCGAGCTGGACAAGCTGGTAAAGGACTGCAAGGCTGGCTTTGATGAATATAATTTCTTCATCCCAGCCATAGCAATTCGTGAGTTTACCTGGAATGTCTTTGCTGCCCAGTATATTGAGATGGCAAAGGCTCGGGCATATGGAATTGAGTTTTCAGATGCCGAGCGGGACGGAGCAATCTATACTTTGCATAAGGTTTTGTCCACCCTGCTGAAGCTTTTGGCTCCAATCACCCCATACATTACTGATTTCCTCTGGCAAACTCTCTACTCGGACAAGAGCATCCACACCGAACAGCAGACAAAGGCGGAATCAAACGAGGACCTAACCCAGCACACTCAGGCCATCAGCGATTTCAACTCTAAGGTTTGGAATGAGAAGAAGGAGAAGGGACTTCATCTTCCGGACTCGATTAAGATAGAGATTCCAAAAGAGCTGGAGATTTTCAAGAAAGACCTAGTTGCGATGCATCATTTAGAAATCTAGGATGATGGAATATGAGTAATTTACACGATAGTGTTGAACGCTGGTTAGTTCAAGATGGCTATTCAGTTATTGAAACTAAAACGGAAGATAATTTCAAAATTATAATAAAAAATATTGATGCATTTAGTAACAATTTAGAAATTTTTGAGCCAAAACAGCAGGCCAATGTACTAGTAATTGGTGTAAAGATTCCGCTGAAAGGTAAACAGATGATAAGGTACCGTCAATTGAATCAAAAGGAAAAAGAAAATTTTGAGAAAAAAATGACAGATTTTTGTTATTCAATACAGGTGGTTAACAAGTTTTTTGATGAAGATGGTATGAAAAAGGTGGGGGTTTACATTGTATTAGATAAAAAAGAGCAGTTAAACCAACCAAACTTTATTGCAACACTAACAAAAATTATAGAAGTAAGCGAAAAAACCGCCCAATTTCTCTACAAGTCATTTTAATTGATATGGAGATTTTCAAGAAAGACCTAGTTGCGATGCATCACTTGGAATAGATTTTTCTTGTTCGTTTTATGGACCAAGTGCAGTATCTCTAATTTGCTG
>OFBK01000010.1_pt1 | contig 16496 bp, 17 predicted proteins | sample 1520571 | NCBI WGS metagenome assembly OFBK01 (sample SAMEA3696448, study PRJEB22514) | metagenome | biome: water; feature: marine; material: hydrothermal vent | place: Pacific Ocean | collected 2014-08-15 | depth 1539 m | reverse complement strand
TGCTGTGTGTATTGATTGTGGTCACTTTACCACAGAAGGCTTTGAAGAAAATGAGACGGATGAAGATTACTGTCCGTAATTAAGGAGAAACCTAATGATTAAATTTTTACTAATTTTTTTTGCTGGATTGGTTTTATTAGCTTTAATACCAACTCAGTATATCCCATCATTTCTAGCAGGATTGCACACAGAAGCTGACAAAGTTAAGTATCACCCATACTATACAACACCAGTCATCGATAATAAGTCATCAGATCTAATGCCCCTTACAAACCGGGCTGGAGAAACTATATACTTTCCAGTTTATTTAGATGTTAACGATCCGTTTTACCCACAGAGACTTAGATCTTGGATGATACAGCATGTTAAATCTAGAGATTATGAAACGTTTGTAGGAAGAAAAGAGGAGTATAGGAGGGATACAGAGAAGAGACATATAGAAAATGGTATTAATATACAGGATATAATAGACAGACATCAATATGAGAACGATCAGGACCGTAGGCGTCGGGCAATAGAACGAATAAAGGCGCTTGAGAATTTTGGACGATATAGATAGGCTTTATGATTTTTGAAATAACGCCAGCTCTTTTGTCATCCCTGTATTGGCTTACTATTATTGCCGTTGCTGTATCATCCGCGTCTGGTGTTTTACGAGCCGGGTGTAGAAAATTTGATTTGTTTGGAGTTTTGATCATTGGCATTACCACGGGATTAGGTGGCGGCACCATTAGAGATTTGGTGATTGACAAAGAAGTGTTTTGGTTTGCCGATCAATGGTTTTTTATTATTAGTTCGCTTAGCTCCATACTAGTATTTGTTATTGCTCGATACTTTCGGATATCTTCCCAGTCTTTTTTGATTCCTGATGCAATGGGTCTTGCTATATTTAGTGTGATTGGAACCATCTCCGGTTTAATGGTTGAAGCACCTTGGTTAATTGCTTCATTCATGGGCGTTGTTACGGGGGTTATGGGTGGTGTGATTCGTGACATGATGTGTGATGTCACCCCCATTGCCTTTAAAAATCAATTAAATGCGGTTTTAGCGTGGGTCGGTTCTTTCACTCTGATACTACTTTTAGATAATGGAATGGATCCAGTAGTCGCCACCATCGTTATTGGCATCTCTATTTTTATTTCCAGGTTGTTGGCTATTAAATACGATATATGCGCCTCCCCAGTTTCAAATTTAAAGATGTTTAAGTTGCAGCCTAACCCCGCAACACAACCCTTTAGTCCACTATGGAGAAAATAATGGTTATGAATTATGAACAATATTATGAAAGCGCTGAAGGCTCAAACACTCCTAAAGAAGTAAAAATAATACTAAAACGAGTTCAGTCCACGCCAGGAAGCCAAAGGGTTATTTTTGACGAAAAAGAAAACCCTAAGTACTTAGTATTACTGGTGAGAGGTGTTAATGACTGTATTAATATTTTTTGGAAACCAATTAAAGAAACTGAAGCTATTAATTATGCTTTTGAGTGCAATAACAATGCTTGTAATGATAAAAAAACTCTTGATGCTCTTATTAAAGAATACAAAGATGAGCACTGCCAATCTGAGGAATATTTTAATACAACTAAAGATAATACTAAGTGTTTGTATGATAGTCTGAAGGACTTGTATAGACTAAATAGAAATATTAATCATATGCATGAGGCGCTTGCTGATGCTAGAAAACAAGACCCCTATATAGCTGATCATAGAAGTCAAGTATCCGAAATAAGTAGAAATTTTGAATTATTAATTGAACAAACCAAAAACCATATAGACTATCAATTTGCTCTAAATAACGAACGCTCTTTAAAGGCACAACATAAGTTAAACATACTTACCAGTATTGCATTTCCATTAATTATTGTGGGGACAATTTTTGGTATGAACTTAACCAGTGGCCTTGAAAATGGGTCTGGGTTTTGGATGCTAGGGCTTATAATTGCTGGCTTAATTGTCGGGGGTGCTCTGGTAGTGCTTTGGATAGATAAACCAGGAAATAAATAAAAAATACGATGCCAGGATTAATCGGATATATAAGCGCATTAGCAGATGATTTATCATCCATTGCTAGCAAAGTAGCTGCAGGATCATTAGATGATATTGCCAATCAAACAGTAAAATCTCTCACTCAAACAGCAGGTGTCTTGATTGATGACACGGCAACAATCCCTCAATATGTTAGAAACACTACTGCAAAAAGAGAATTACCAGTAGTTTGGAAGATAACCAAAAAGTCTTTACGTAATAAAGCCTTAATGATTCCAGTTGCAATGCTGATTACTTATTATGCGCCATGGATTATGGCGCCTATATTGATACTCGGTGGCTCTTATTTGGCTTATGAGGGTACTGAGTCCTTAGGTGAAAAAATTGGCCTTATTGAAAGTCATGAGGCCTCTCATGAGGGCTCTACCCCCAATACAGGTGATTTAAAGGCTATAGAAGAAGCTACTGTAAATTCAGCAGTGAGAACTGACACTATCCTCTCTATTGAAATCATTGCACTCACCATTGCTTCAGTCATCAATGAAACACTTGCGACCCAATTGGGTGTGCTGGTACTAATCGGGCTTATTGCCACAATTGGTGTTTATGGCATAGTTGGACTTATTATAAAAATGGATGATGTTGGTTTGTATTTGAAAGACAAATGCCCTAACAGTAAAAGTTATTCAACAATAAGTAAAATGCTGATCTATGGCACGCCCAAAGTAATGGAATCGCTTAGCTGGATTGGCATGGTGGCAATGCTCATAGTCGGCGGGGGCATACTAATACATTATGTTGATTTTTTACATGATATTAACCACCTCTATACTTCGTTGCCACCCATTCCTTTTCAAATTTTAGAGTTATTTTTAGTGCCGATAGTTATTGCAATTGTCGTTGGTTTTTTAATCATAGCTTTGAAAAAGATATCATCCTCAATTCTTACTAGTGGAAAAAAACATTAATGCAAACATCTTTCTGCTTAAGATGAACATAATAAAAAAGGAGGCTAAGGCCTCCTTTTTTATTAAATGGATTGTGAATACTCTATAGTAAGAACGTTACTAACGACCAATTAGCAAGTAACACATATATCGGCATGATTACAATAGTAAACACTGCAATTAAAATCCACTCAATAGCGGAAATTTTTCCATCAGCCATAACTGCTGCTACACCTAATCCAGTAAATAAACCCATAACAATAAGTAGAATAAGGCCAAAAATAATAATAAAAACCCAAGCTTGCCACTCAGTATAACTACTCAATAGTGTCAATAATGAATCGGTAAAACTACTTTCAGGGCTAAATGCTGTAGCAAGTTTTCCAGTTTGAAACCAGTAAATCATCGTTAATAGGCTAAATGCACCGCCCGCATCAGTGCCTTGTTTGTTGTTTGTTGTTTGTGTTGACATAATTCTAGAGTATTTTATTTTAAATAACGTATTGTAAATTAATACAGTATTAAAATGACGCTAATAATAGTCTTTTTCTACTTTCTTTTTTTTAATAAGATAGAATGATAATAAGTTTAATATATTAAACTGATACAAAATAAGGGGGAGTATGAATTTCATAAAAAAGCTAATAGAGATCGTAGAAAAAATCAAGAAACACGGTGCTGATATTATTGAAATAGGTTTCGCTGTGGCACTCTTTTACTTGGCTTATTTTCCAGACTATATTCCAGGCTTCGACTCCTTATCGTCGTTCAATTTAGATGATAACAATCTGGGTTATTATTCAATTTTTATCTTAACTCTGTCTAGTGCCACACTTCTATCAACATCGATATTGAGACTTATTTACTCTTATTGGTGGAAAATCTTTTTGCTTATTGGTTTGTTGGTCCCTCAATACTGGCTGTGGGATTCGGGGCAAAATATATTAATATTAGCATTTTCAGCGTCAGTTGTTTTTATTTATCTTATTTCGTCTATCACCTTAAAGATGTTAGATTACAAAATTGGTAGTGAAAAGTTTATTAGCTTTCGTGTTGATATGATGGTTATTTTAATTACAACCATTATTGCGCATCAAACTGAATATCAACACCTTGCTCATTTTATTTTTTGGTATTACTTTATCGGTTACATAATAGAAACTGTTGTAAGATTTGTTACTTATTCTGATAAAGAACCCGACAATAATTCAGACAAAAGAAAAAAAAATATTAATAAAAATATATCTTATTTTTTTGGAGAAAGAGAAGAGGTTGATAAAGAAATTGCTTTGTTGCTACTTTCAGGTGTTATTTGGGTGGTGCTATCATCTCAATGGCTAGCCGATACCAGAGAATCCTCCAAACTACTTAACAATGAAATTCCAACCTATATTGTTGAGATTTCTCCTGTTAATAATGAAATACTAAACGTAAATTCTAAGTACTCGGTAGATAGTAGGTTAATGAGTGCAATCTTATCCAGATCTAGCGGTAATAGTAAAGACCGATTAAACGAAGATATTAAAAAAATTGTTATATCGCACCCCAACCAAACAAAAAAACCTAAAAATTATTTTTTAATATTATTCTTATGGTCCGCCATGATGTTGCTAATGTCTTTGGTTAAGCATTATTTAAAATTCCACAAAAAACCTGAAATAGAAAATGAATTTGATAAAGATAATTTTAAAGGAAGGTATCACAGAGGGTTTGGTTGCTCGGATTCTCGTCATGAAAAATTCTGTAAGTCGTTTGATAAAAAGACTAAAAGCAAAATTAACTGGAAACTATATTCTTCTAGCTTATACGAACTAGGTAAAAAAGATTTTTTACATGGTAAAGTGCCTGATGCTCGTGAAAAGTGGGCTTCTTCGTTAAAGCTTTTTCTTGGTAATGGTAATAAAGAGGCTTTAATTGACAGAAGATGTTTGAATGATGAAGGTGTTTGCCTCATTAATGACAAAAAGGATCTTGAAATAGGTATTGACTACTTATTTCGAGCTTATCTAAAAGGTAGTGTTGAGGCAACATACAACCTTGCTCTGGTCTTACTAAAAGAGCGTTACATTTTCAAGGTTAAGGACAATGACTCTCTTCGGAAAGGTCTTAAAAAAGACTCTCTTCTGAAAGATCTTAAAAAAGACTCCGGATTAAGAGAGACGAAAGATATAGCAATTTATTTATTACAATGTGCCTCAAAAAAAGGTCACAAAGTATCTGAGCTCATACTAAGCGATTTATTCGATGACAACTGCACCATTAGTAATTACAAGTATAGAATGATTGCAGATAGGTTTTCTCAGTCAATGATTCACACGGAAATTCATTTTAGAAAGCCAATAGAGTTATTTATATCGGTGTTGAGCATTATGTTTACTATGGTAGGTTTTTATCTAGTGCTGACTATATTTCATCACCCCCAGTCTAGTGGTGTTGGTGTTGGTATCGCATCTATTGGTATATTTAGTTTTGCCATTGGTATTGTTTTTAAATCCTCTATACAGTCTTTTATTGCCGGCATACGAGTTTATCTTGATGATTTGGCACGAGTAGGAGACCGAATAGAGATTAAAGCTTTAGAAATTGTAGGGAGGGTAGAAGGCTTTACTTTAACTAATATTCGAATCAGAAACCTAAACAACTCTGTATCCAGCATCCCATTAACTGATTTTTTAAGTGCGTCTATTGTTAACTGGAGAAGTTTGGATTTAGAAAGAGGTCGACTCATTAAAAGGTCGGTAATGATAGATGTTAATTCTATTAAAGTTTTTGGTAGAGTAAGCGATCAAGACCATGATGAAAACTTTAAAAGAATGTTGTGTCTGCCAAGCTTGTGTTATTATCTAGAATGCAAGGAGGGCAGCTTTAAGGATACAGAAGAAAAAGAAAGTCCAATAAACAAAAAGATGTACTGCGGCGTAAATGGTGACGAAATCTTAAAGATTTGTGATTCAGATACTTATCCAGACAGGCGCAATATAAGCAATATCGGCTTGTATCGTGCATACATTGAGCAATATCTACATGATCATGATTTTATTGATAGCTCCCAAGATGTTATTGTATCTCAGCTAGATCCAACCTCTGAAGGGTTGCCTTTGGAAGTGTACGCTTATACAATGAATTCTAATGAATTTACTGGAAGAAAGTCATTTTTTGATCTACAAACACATATTTTTGAACACATTATCTCGGTTGCAGAATACTTTGAAATTAAGCTGTTTCAATACAATCAAAATGAAAATGATCAGAGTGGTGTAGTAGCCAGCAAAAAAATAAATACATGATATGCTAGATTTAATTACCATAATATTAATCGCAACAGCTGTATTAGGCTTTCTCAATGCTAGATTCTTGAAGCTTGTGCCTGGTATTGGCTTGATGCTTATCGCCTTGCTAATGTCTGCAATCTTTATAGGTTTAAATGCTTTCGAGGTCCTGCCTAGTGGGTTTGTTCTTAAAACTCAAGCTTTAGTTTCGAGTATAGATTTTAATCATTTAGTAATGAACGGAATACTAGGCGTCTTGTTGTTTGCTGCCGCTATACACGTTGAGATTGACGATTTACTAGAGCAAAAGTACATTATTTTGTCAATGGCGACTGTTGGTTTGGTTATATCTGTTTTTATTACCTCTATCAGTATTTATTACTTCGCTGGATTTGTTGGCATTAATCTACCTTATATTTACGCCTTGTTATTTGGTGCCTTGATTTCGCCAACAGACCCTATCGCAGTGCTTGCTATTTTCCGTTCAGTTGGCGCACCAAAATCACAAGAGATTAAACTAACGGGTGAGAGTTTATTTAATGATGGTTTGTCTATTGTAATTTTTATTGTGGTCTTAGGTATCGCCTCGGGCAGTATGGAAAATCCAACTGTTGGTGGAATTAGTATGCTGCTTATACAAGAAGTTTTGGGTGGCGTCATACTTGGTCTTATCACAGGTTATATTGCTTGTTATATGATTAGTAAAATTGATAGTTATGATGTAGAAATAATGATTACACTAGCCTTGGTATTTGGCATATATATGGTTGCATCTCATCTTCATGTATCAAATCCAATCGCAGCTGTTATCGCGGGATTACTTCTTGGTAATCATGGTAAACGCCTGGCAATGAGTGATAAAACTATAGAACATCTTGATAATTTTTGGCATTTGATTGATGAAATTCTAAACGCAGTATTGTTTGTATTGCTTGGATTTGAGATTATTGTTATTACTCTTAGTATCGATGGATTTATTTTGGGCATGGTTGCGATTGTCATCACGCTCTTTGCAAGGTTTATAGGTGTTGGTATTTTAGTAAACGCCTTAAAACAAATTAGAGAGTTTAGCCCTCATGCAGTGAAAGTGTTAACTTGGGCTGGGCTCAGGGGCGGGATATCGGTTGCATTAGCCTTATCGTTGCCAGAGTCGGAATATAGAGAAACTATACTGATCATGACTTACATAGTGGTTGTATTCTCTATTATTGGTCAAGGATTAACGCTGGGCGGGTTAATTGAAAAATATAAACCTAAAAGTACAGATTAATAATCACAATAATTATTAATATGTTGTTTATTATTCAACGCATTTTATGTAAAAATATCGATTGGACAATAAATTAAATATTGAGATTAATTCGATGAATCATATCAAGCAAATGTTTGAGTTGCAACAAAAACTCAACGACGCCACTAACGGCATTATTTGGACAGAGGGCGCCACTAAAGACGGTCGTCAGATCTCATGGTTGCGTTGTATTTATATGGAAGCTGCTGAGGCGATTGATTCGTTTAACTGGAAGCACTGGAAAGACATTGATGGCCAACCAGATTTAGATAATGCCAAAGTTGAATTGGTGGATATTTGGCATTTTATTATGTCTGAGGCCATTCACTTTGGTGATACAGGTTTTGCTGAGGCCTATGAAAATATGGAGCCTGAACGTGAAATCAACCCAGAGCTCATGGTGGAGATTTTAGAAAAAATGGTAGCTGCTGCCGCGGGCGCTAATGTCGATAAATCACAAAATGCTTTGTATGAAATCACCGGTATATTCTTTAAGGCTCTGGCCAACATGAGTATGGATGTGCCAGAGCTCTACAAACGCTATCTTGTTAAGAATCAACTGAATACTTTTAGACAAGATCATGGTTATAAAGAAGGCACTTATGTCAAGATTTGGGATGCAGTTGAAGACAATGTGGTTGCCTTTAATATCATGGATGAACACCCTGATCTGACCCCTGAACAATTATACAAAAAGTTAGAGGCAGAGTACAAACCATAAGGCTATAATTCTTGCTTATGATTGATACAATAAAAGCTGAAATTCAAAAAATTATTATCGGTCAAGAGAACTTGGTCGATAACTTATTAATAGGTTTAATTACTGGCGGGCACATCTTGGTAGAGAGTGTGCCAGGATTGGCAAAAACCACCGCAATTAATACACTGGCTAAAGCCTTAGGCATTGATTTTAAACGGATTCAATTTACCCCTGACTTGTTACCCAGTGATTTAACAGGCTCACAAATCTACAACCCAAAAAGTGGCGAATTTAGTATTAAACAAGGGCCAATTTTTACCAACTTATTATTAGCAGATGAAATTAACCGTTCACCTGCAAAGGTGCAATCAGCATTACTTGAAGTAATGGCTGAGAAGCAAGTAACCATTGCTAACGAGAGTTTTAAAATCGATGGGCCTTTTTTGGTGATGGCAACACAAAATCCAGTAGAACAAGAAGGAACCTACCAATTGCCAGAAGCGCAACTTGATCGCTTTATGCTAAAAACCGTACTGGACTACAACACTATAGATGAAGAGTTAGAGGTGGTTAACCGAGTTGCTGTTAGTGGATTTGACACCGTGAATCAAGTAGCTAATATGAATGATATAGAAGAGCTTCGTTCTAATTTCAAACAGGTTCATATGGATGAAGCTGTTAAGCAATACATACTCAAAATTATCTTTGCGACACGCTATCCACAAAAATATGGTTTAAGTGAAATACAAGATTTGATTGACTTTGGCGCTAGCCCCAGAGGTAGTATCGATTTATTTAAAGCCAGCTGCGCCAAGGCACTGATACGAGGCAATGATTTTGCAACACCGCTTGATGTTGCTAGTGTGGTGACAGAGGTCTTGCAACATCGTATCGTGCTGAGCTATCAAGCGCAAGCGGATAATATTAGCCCACAGTCCATCATTCAAAAGATACTCAAGGTAATAAAAGCACCGTAAACATTAGCATGCTAGCTCAAGAGATACTATTACGCGCTAAGAAGAATGTTTTCACCAACAAATCGGCCGGAGAATTATCAAAAATACGTGGAGAGGGATTAGATTTTTGTGAAATTCGCCCGTACGAGCCAGGTGATGATATTCGTAAAATCAACTTCACTGCCAGTGGCAAAACCGGCGAACTACAAACCAATATTTTTAACGAAAATAAGCAAATCAATGTAGTGATTTGTATTATGTTGTCAAGCAGTTTGCACTTTGGTAGTCAGTGTTTAAAAAGCGAAACAATTGCCCAAATTATTGCCTTATTAGGGTGCTCATCCATCAAGCAACACAATCAAACACAGTTGTTATTCTTTTCAAAAAATGAACAACAGCTGTTTCGTTTTAATAATACGAGTGACGTGCTTCATGCGATTGAAGCCATACTATCGTGGGATTTGTTAAAAACAAAGCCTGACTTTCAAGCACTTAATAATTACCTACTACAACAGAAAAAATCATTGGTATTTGTTATTGGTGATTTTTATCAACAGGATGATTACTCCCTGATTGCTCACAAGAATCAAATCAATGCTTTGGTAGTGCGTGATAGGCTGGAAGAAATGCCAAATTTTGCCACAGAGTTAGATCTAGTCAATGCAGAAGATGGCAACACCATTGAAGCCAGTATGAATAAAAAATTAGCGAAAAAGTACCAAACAAAGCTAAACGCTCAGGACGACAAGCTGTTTTCTCATTTTGCCAAACATGGTATCAATGTTGGCAAACTTTACACCAGTGATGACGCCTTTATCAAGTTGTCTCAAATCCTACGCTGATGAGTAATTTAAAAGACATTAAGCCCATTGTTAGCATTGCAGATGATTCGTTGAGTTATTTGCTTATGGTTATTGCTGTTTTATTAATAGTTGCCTTTTTTATAAGGCAAATTATTAAATCTAAGAAAAAGAATGACAAGCAAGTGGCTATTGAGAAGCTGCAAAAACTTGATTTTTCTGAGAGTAAATCGGTTGCTTATGGTTTTAAAAAATATGCAGAGGTATTATGCAATAGTGATAATAAGGCTCAATTTAAACAAATAAATAACGACTTAGAAAAATATAAATACAAGAAGTACGTAGATGATCTAGACCCAATATTGATACAACAAATCAAGAGCTTTATTCATGTTTAGCTTTGAATACCCTTATGTTTTATTACTGCTTGTCTTGGTGGTGGTGTGTGTTGTGTTTTGCAAAGAGAAAAAGCGTGCCATTTATTTCCCCCACACTGAATTATTAACCAGTCTAGTAAAATCCAAACAAATACTGCTTAATACGCTTAGAGTGCTTATTCTTGGCCTATTAGTTGCTGGGCTTTCAAGTCCAATCAAAACCGAACAAATCATACTAGACAACACCAAGGGTTATGAAATTTCCCTAATTTTAGATGCATCTGGCTCTATGCTGCGTTTTGATAAATTTAAAATTGTTAAAGAAATCATGGTTGATTTTATTTCAAAGCGTAAAACTGATAAATTAGCATTGAGTGTTTTTGCAGATTTTGCCTATACGGTTGTACCCCTTACCTATGACAAGGAAAGTGTTATAAAAATGCTGGATAATATCGAAATTGGTGTTGCTGGCAGGCGAAAAACTGCGCTGTATGAGGCTTTATTTTTAAGCTCGAAACTGTTTAATAATTCTAAGTCAAAAGAAAGAATTGCTATTTTGCTTACTGATGGCAAAGACAATACTGACAGCGTTCCACTTGATATGGCGCTTGAGCGCGCCAAAGACAACAAAATTAAAGTTTACACCGTTGCTGTTGGTGACAAAAGAGACTACAACGCAGAGGTATTAAAATACATTGCAAATAGCACGGGTGCTAAATTCTTCTCAGCCAATAGTCGTGAAAGTATTCAAAATATTTATAAGCAAATTAATCAGCTAGAAAAAAGCAAAATAAATATTAGCAAATACGATAAAAAAACTTACTATTTTCATTACCCACTAGGCCTAGCATTAGTGCTTTTATTGATTTATTTTTGGCGGAAAAACACATGGGTTTTGAACAAGTAGAACTACTCTATCTAACCATTCCAGTGGTTATGCTGTGGTTTTTTATTCACAGCAAGAATAAAAGCATTGAGGCTTTATTTTCAGCTGAAGTGTTGGAAAAAATCAGCCTCAATAACCACAAGATATCAACCAAGGTGCGCCTTAGATTGCTACTATTAAGCATGATATTTATTCTAATTGCACTCAGCAAGCCAATACTTGTCAGTGGTGAAATAAAGGTAAATAAACGTCTGAGTGATTTGGTGGTGGCGATTGATATGTCAAAATCAATGCTGGCTAATGACATCTACCCTAATCGGTTTGAGTTTGCAAAAAACAAACTACTGAATAGTTTTGATGGCATTAAAAACACACGTATTGCAATTTTAGGATTTGCCAATCAAGCCTTTTTAATTTCTCCCTTAACAGATGATTTAAGCAGCCTTAAATTCTTAATAAAAAATCTTTACTTAGACAGTATCAGTCTAACAGGAACCAACATACTTAATATTTTACAATCATCTAACGATCTGTTTGGTGGCGCTTTAAACAAGCAATTATTGTTGTTAACCGATGGTGGTGACAACGATAACTTTGATAAAGAAATTGATTATGCAAACGAACACAATATTCAAGTTTTTATATTTGATATTGCCAGTGAGCGGGGTAGTAGCATTCAAACTGAAGAGGGCGCCTTGGAAGATGCGTATGGAAACCTTGTGATTGTTAAAGAGAATCTAAACATTATAAATCTGGCCAATCAAACGCAAGGAAGGTATTTGAAATATTCATTAAATAACGATGATTTATCTAAATTTATTAATGCCTTTAAAAAACTTAGTAGCAGTAAGAACACCAGTATTATTCAAAAGCAGCAACTGTTTTATTACCCATTGATGTTTGCCTTGGTCTTGTTATTTTTTGCATTCTTTTCATTACCAAAAAAGTCATGAAACTTATACTTTTATTGATTTTTTCAATTAATGTACAGGCGGGATTGTTTGATTTTGTTAGTATTTATCAAGCTAATAAAGCCTATGAAAATAAGGATTATCAGCTAGCTGCAGAAAAATTCGATGATATTAACAATGACGCTGCGCGTTTAAACCAGGCGAACAGCTTATACAAACAAGGCTTGTATAAACAAGCATTGAAAAAATACCAAAGTGTTAAGCGAGAAGACTTAGCCTTTGATCGTTTGTATAATTCTGGTAATGCCTATGCCAAATCGGGCAAAATTAACGAAGCGATTGACAGCTATGAGAAGGCATTAAAATTACAAAAGGATAAGGATGCGTTGTTTAACCTAGAGCTACTCAAGAAACAAAAAAGACGGAAAATAACAGACACAAAACAGAAAAATAAAAAACACAGAAAGCAAAAAAATAAGAAAAAGAAAAAATCTAAAAGTAAACAACAGCAAAGAGAGAAGCTGAACAAAATTAAACAGCAGCGATGGGAAAAAGCGCTTAATAAAAAACTTAGAACCTTGATGATTCCACTAACTAAACCACAAAATGATAATGAACAAAATCCTTGGTAATTTACTCTTTTTAATGAGTGCACCAATTTTTGCACTGAGCACGGCAAGTGTTAATCAAACTTGGTTTTATCCGGGCGATCAAATCATCCTAACGTTGAGTTCTGATGGTGACAAAGTTAGCTTTCCTTCTCTAAGTAATATTTCAGGAAACCCTGTTTTATACACCAGTAATTCGCAGAAAATTAGCATTGTCAATAACAAGCGCTCTAAACAAAGCAGCAAGTCATATATTTTTAAACCCGCTAAAAGTTTAAACATTCCAGCTTATACACTGATGGTGGATGGAGATAAGCAAAGCACTCGAGCAATTGAAATAACGCTAAAAAATCCATCACAAGCTAAGGTAGGTGATGACTATGTTTTACAAATTGAAGCTGATAGACAAACGTTTTTCTTGGGTGATGAAATCAATCTAAAAGTAATTTTTAAAGAAAAAAAATCACTCACATCAAATAGCCCGGTTAGCATCGCTATGCCAGAGGTGAAAGATTTGTTGTTTATAAAAAATCAAAAATCCACTCAAAGCACTGATGACAATTACAACATTCACACACTTAGTTATCGATTAAGTGCTGATAATTTTGGCACGTTTAACATCCCAAGTGCAGTGGCTAGTATTGGCAATCAAAATAATAATATATTTGGTAATTTATCGACTGCCAAAATAAGAAAAATCCACTCAAATCCATTAACATTAACCGTCAAACCTTTGCCAGATGCATTAAGGATTTTTGGTGATTTCAATATTAAATCCAGCATTGACAAAACCCAAGCCACACAAGGAAAGGCCGTTAATTTAACGGTTACGATTCATGGCAAGGGTAATTTTGAAGACATCCAGAAGTTTAGCCTTGATATTGAAGGGGCTACCATTTACAGCGATGAAGCCGAGTTTAGCTACAATCAATGGCAGCAAAAATTCGCCATTGTTGGTGGGCAGGATTTTGTGATACCCAGTTTTAAGTTTGACTACTTTGACAAAATAACCCAAAGTAAAAAAAGCATTGCAACCAAGCCGATTAGCATTCAAATTAAAAGTAAAAAAGGCGTGCAAAAGCCAATCAAAAAAATAGATCAAAAGCCGTCAAACATTAATGATAATCCGCCAACTAACAATTTAAAATACTACTACCTATTGCTGGGCATTGCCATTGGTGCTTTCATCAGTATTTTGTTTGTTGCACTTAAAAATAAACAACCAAGTAAAGACAAAAGTTTAGTCAACCAAATCAAACTTGCTAGGGGTGATAAAGCTTTGTTTGATTTACTATTGCCACTTAATATGCTTAGTTTGGAAGCCATATTGCAACAATTAGAGGCTAATATTTATAAAAATGCCCAACATAAAATTAGAAAAAAGGACATTATTAATGCCATCAAATTTGAACATAAAATTAACTGAATATAGTCATGGTCAAGGCTGTGGTTGTAAGATTTCCCCTAAAGTTTTAGATACAATTTTAAGTTCGTCTATTGAAGAAATAGTTGACCCTAATTTACTGGTGGGCAATCATTCGCGTGATGATGCTGCGGTGTATGACCTTGGCAATGGTGAGGCAGTGATTAGTACCACCGATTTCTTTATGCCTATTGTGGATGATCCTTTTACCTTTGGGCGTATCGCCGCCACCAATGCCATTAGTGATATTTACGCTATGGGTGGCACACCTTTAATGGCAATTGCTATTTTTGGTTGGCCACTGGATAAACTACCACCTGAAGTGGGGCAGCAAGTGATTGAAGGCGGACGTAGTGTATGCCAAGAAGCAGGGATGATGCTGGCTGGCGGACATAGTATTGACTCTCCTGAGCCAATTTTTGGTTTGGCCGTTACAGGACGAGTAAAAATTGAGCATCTAAAAGAAAATTCAAAGGCTCAAGTGGGTGATCAAATTTATCTCACTAAGCCTTTGGGTATTGGTATTTTAACCACTGCACAAAAGCAGAAGAAAATCACCAATGAAGATGAGACTCGCGCTATTGATACTATGTGTCAACTCAATGATATTGGCTGCAAATTAGCGACCATTGATGGGATAAATGCAATTACCGATGTTACTGGTTTTGGCTTGGGCGGGCATTTATCTGAAGTTTGTTTAGGTTCTAATGTCGCAGCAGTGATCGACTACAATAAAGTACCAATATTGCCGAACATTAAAGACTACCTAGCAAATGGTTGCTCACCGGGTGGAGCACAACGTAATTTTGACAGCTATGGTCATAACTTAAGCCCAATGAGTTCTGAAGTGCAATCGATTATTTGCGACCCTCAAACCAGTGGTGGACTATTAATTATGGTTTCAGACTCTGCGCAAGCAGCATTTAATGAGATGATGACAGAAGCAGGATTCGACCTAGAAAAAATTGGCGAAATTATTAAACTTGATAATGACAAACCATTAGTACAAATCAATGTCGAGTGAGCTAACCCAGATAGCTGATTTTACTCAGCTGTTTGTTAGTGATACACCGCTGATTGATACGCGTGCACCGATAGAGTTTGACCAAGGTGCCTTTCCTTTTACGCAAAGCTTGCCGTTAATGAGTGATTCTGAGCGTGAGCTTATTGGTACTTGCTATAAAAATAAAGGCCAAGAACAAGCTGTTGCCTTGGGGCATGAATTAGTCCAGGGCGAGATTAAACAAGCAAGACTAGATACGTGGCTTGAATTTATCAAAAACAACCCAAATGGGGCGCTTTATTGCTTTCGTGGAGGAATGCGTAGCCAAATCACTCAACAGTGGATTTATGAGGCTTCTGGGATTAACTATCCACGTATCAAAGGTGGATACAAAGCATTGCGTCGATTTTTGATTGATGAAACAGATCGAATCATGAATACAATCACACCGATTGTGATTGGTGGGCAAACTGGTTGTGGCAAAACTTTATTACTTGATACCCTTAAAGATACGATTGACCTTGAAGGTTTGGCTAACCATCGTGGCTCGGCATTTGGTAACACCACCACACCGCAACCGACACAGATTAACTTTGAAAATGCATTGGCCATTGAGCTTATTAAAAAACAAGCGTGTTCACATTTGGTATTTGAAGATGAAGGTTCAAATGTAGGCACGGTACATATTCCTCAATGTGTGCAACATAAAACTACTCAAGCAGAGCTGGTCTTACTTGAGGCTAGTGTTGAAGAGCGCCTAAAAGTGAGCATGGATGCGTATGTCATTAACATGCGGCAAGATTTTATTACCCAAGACCCTGTTAATGGCTTCGATAATTTTGCTAATTATTGGTTACGAAGCCTAGAAAAAATACAAAGACGTCTAGGTTTAGAGCGCTATCAAGCGATGTTAAAGTTGGTAAATGGTGCGTTAGAGTGTTATAAAGATCAAGGTGAAGCTGATGGATTTTATCCCGTGGTAGAGGAATTATTGGTAGGTTATTACGACCCAATGTATGATTATCAAATTCAAAAAAAGATGGATCGAGTGGTGTTTAAAGGTAGTGCTAATGAAGTACTAAGTTATCTTAACGACCGATCAATTGGCTAAAAATCTCGTACACCTATTTTGATGTCAGTAATCGGCGTGGCACGACAAGCCAAAATCTCCCCCTGAGACAGTGGCACCAAACAATCTTGATGTATAACATCACCTGATAAGAGCTGCAATACACAAGAGCCACAATGACCTTGTCGGCAAGAATAGTTAATCACCACATTGTGCTCTTCAAGTTCGGTTAAGATCGAGTGCTCGCCATACACGTAAAGCGATTCAG
>OFBK01000006.1_pt1 | contig 18373 bp, 20 predicted proteins | sample 1520571 | NCBI WGS metagenome assembly OFBK01 (sample SAMEA3696448, study PRJEB22514) | metagenome | biome: water; feature: marine; material: hydrothermal vent | place: Pacific Ocean | collected 2014-08-15 | depth 1539 m | reverse complement strand
TACCACTTCGTGGTCAAAGAACTAAAACAAATGCCAGAACTCGTAAGGGTCCTCGTCGTTTAATTAAATAATCATAGGTAAATATTATGGCTCAAGCACCAGCAAAGAAAAAATCAAAAAAAGTCATTACTGACGGTATTGCGCATATACATGCAACATTCAATAATACTATCGTTATGATTACCGATCGTCACGGCAACGCAGTTTGTTGGTCAACAGCAGGCGGTTCTGGTTTTAGAGGTTCGAGAAAATCAACGCCATTTGCAGCTCAAGTAGCGGCTGGAAATTGTGGTGAAAAAGCAATGGCTTTCGGCATGAAAAACTTAGATGTTCGTGTTAAAGGTCCTGGTCCTGGTAGAGATTCTGCGATTCGTGGTCTTAATGCACAAGGGTTAAAAATTCAATCAATCACAGATGTAACGCCAATCCCTCATAATGGTTGTCGTCCTTCTAAGAAACGCAGAGTATAAGGATAAATTATGGCTAGATATACTGGACCAACTTGTAAATTAGCACGTCGCGAAGGCACGGACTTATTTCTAAAAAGTGGCATTAGATCATTAGATTCTAAATGTAAATTAACTCAATTACCTGGTGTACACGGTGCCAATGCCCGTCGTCAAAAAGGTACTGAGTATGGTTTACAATTACGTGAAAAGCAAAAAGTAAGACGCATCTACGGCATCTTAGAAAAGCAATTCCGTCTTTATTACAAAAAAGCATCACAAAAGAAAGGTTCAACAGGTGAAAACTTATTGTCATTACTTGAGTGCCGTTTAGACAACGTGGTTTACCGTATGGGTTTTGGTGCAACACGTGCTGAAGCTAGACAACTGGTTTCACACAAGTCAATTCTTATAAACGGCTCTATTGTTAACATTCCTTCTTACCAAGTGAGTGCAAATGATGAAATCTCAATTAGAGAAAAAGCCAAAAAACAAAGCCGTATTCAGCTAGCTGTTGAACTCGCTGAGCAATCAGGCCAAGTTGATTGGGTTGATGTAGACAATAAAGCCCTAAAGGGTGTATTTAAAAATGTTCCTGCTCGTGATGATTTATCATCAGATATCGCAGAACATTTGATTGTTGAATTGTATTCAAAATAAGGAAGTAATTATGCAAGGTAGTGCAAGAGATTTTTTAAAGCCAAAGTTAGTTGACTCATCAAAAACGGGTACTAACGAATACAGACTTATTCTTGAACCTATGGAAAGAGGTTTTGGTCATACATTAGGTAACGCCCTTAGAAGAACACTATTATCTTCTATGGTGGGTTCTGCAGTCACTGAAGTAGCCATTGACGGCGTAATGCATGAGTTTTCAACCATTGATGGTGTTCAGGAAGATGTATTAGACATTCTTTTAAACCTTAAAGAAGTATCGGTTGCACTAAACACAGCTGATACTGCTGAAGTGGTTATTGATAAAAAAGGCCCGTGTGAAATCACCGTGGCTGATATCGAAGCAAACGGCACAGACATTACAGCATTCAATGCAGATAAAGTCATTGCAACTGTGAATGCAGGTGGCCATATGCGACTAACACTTAAAATTGGTACAGGCATTGGTTACGATACAGCAGTGGCGCGTGATGACGAAGCATCAACCATTGGTGGTATGCAGTTAGACGCAAGTTTCTCACCGATTAAGCGTGTCAGTTTTACGGTAGAAGCAGCCCGTGTTGACCAAAAAGTAAATCTAGACAAGCTAAACATGATTATTGAAACTAATGGCTCGGTTGATGCAGAAGTAGCAATCACACGTGCAGCAACAATCTTACAAGACCAACTGTCTTCGTTTGTTGAATTAGAATTAGTTGAAGAAGAAGAAGCGTTGCCAACTTCTGAGGACTTTGATCCACAGTTATTAGCAGCAGTTGATGAGTTAGAGCTAACGGTACGTAGTGCAAACTGTTTAAAAGCAGAGCAAATCTACTACATTGGTGACTTAATCCAAAAGTCTGAACAAGATTTATTGAGAACGCCTAACTTAGGTCGTAAGTCATTAAACGAAATTAAAGAAGTGTTAACTGAAAAAGGCCTAGATTTAGGTACAGCCATTGCAAATTGGCCACCAGTTGACTTAATGAATGAATAAGGAAATATAATGAGACATAGAAAGTCAGGTAGACAACTAAATCGTAACGCTTCTCATCGTAAAGCAATGTTTCAAAACATGGCAAACTCATTATTTCTACATGAAACAATCAGAACAACCTTGCCTAAAGCTAAAGAGCTTAGACGAGTGGTTGAGCCTTTAATTACCAAAGCGAAAACAGATTCTGTTGCTAATCGTCGTAATGCATTTGCAAAATTACGCGATGATGCTTCAGTAGCAAAGTTATTCACTGAACTAGGTCCGTTCTACAAAGAACGTCCTGGTGGTTACACCCGTATTCTTAAAGCCGGTTTCCGCACTGGTGATAAAGCACCAATGGCGATTATTCAATTGGTTGATTTTGACAGCGCTGCTAATGCAGACACCACTGATTCATAAAGGAAAATAAAACATGCCTTCAATTAAAGTAAGAGAGAACGAACCCTTTGATATTGCCCTTAGACGTTTCCGTCGTTCATGCGACAGAGCCGGTGTTATTACCGATGTTCGTAAGAAAGAATTCTACGAAAAGCAAACATGGGTTAACAAGCGAATGAAGGCAGCAGCGGTTAAGCGTACTCATAAAGAGATGGCTAAAAATCGCGTTCATCGCAAAAGAATGTACTAAGAAAAATCTTAACGCTTTATAGCGTTAGCAAATTTTTTCTTAAATTGCCGATACTTGTATCGGTATTTTTTTAATTTAACACTATTGATTTAAAACTATGTCAGAACTAAAAGCACGCGTTATTAACGATATGAAATCAGCGATGAAGGCAAAAGATAAAGATGCTCTCAGAGCGGTTCGTATGATTTTAGGCGCCATCAAGCAAAAAGAAGTGGATGATCGTATCGAGCTTGATGACACACAAGTATTAGCCGTTATCCAGAAAATGGTGAAGCAACGCAAAGATTCTATTTCACAATTCAAAGACGCAGGCCGTACTGATTTGGTTGAGGTTGAAGAAGCTGAGTTGGTGATTATCAATAACTACATGCCAGCACAACTGTCAGAAGCTGAAATTGCCACTGCTGTGGACAAAGCCATTGCCGATACTGGCGCATCTTCTATGCAAGACATGGGAAAGCTCATGGGTGTGTTAAAAGGTCAGTTAGGTGGTAAAGCTGATATGGGTACGGTATCTGCACTCATTAGATCTAAATTGTCTTAAGTTTATCTACTTGTTTGACTATTTTTAGTCAAAAATTTCGAAAATTTTGCTAATTAACCTCTAAAAATCATTAAATTTACCTAAAAATAGTATTTTTAGGTTTTTAACCCCTATATTTTCCATACTTTTTGTTAAAAAACGCTTATTTATGCCAATTTTCGGTAGTTTTTAGTGAAATTAACTACTAAAAGTAGTGATTATTGGTATTTTTATAAAAATATAGCATTCTTAAAATTTCCTAAATTTTTGTTTTATAATTAGGTTTTTGATTTAAGGGGGAATTATGAGAAAAATTCTAGTAGCATTGATATTGCTGAGTAATATTGTATTTGCACAAGTGGTGCCAGATTACGCTAAAGAAGCACGTTGGGCGAGTTTTGTTGAAGACGGTCTAATGGATGGCGATGTGGTTTGGTTAATAAATGGGGATCGAGAGTTCTTGACGATTTTGACCGAGTCTGAATCAGATTCTAGCAAGGTCGCTATTGTTATGCATGGGCTGGGTGTGCACCCAGACTGGACTGGTGTTATTCAACCTCTAAGATTGTCACTAACTGAGCAAGGCTATCATACGCTTTCTATTCAATTACCAGTATTGGCCAATGGGGTTGATGGAAAAGAATATGACGCCTTGAATGGGGATTCGGATAAACGAATACAAGCTGCTGTTGATTATATTTTAAGCACGGGAAAATCAGCTGATCTATTGGTTGCCCATAGTAGGGGAACAACAATGGCAACATATTATCTAGCGAGTCACTTGAAGCACCCATTTAAAAAATTTGTTGCAGTTGGTATGAACGGAGGTTCTATACCTTATTTACCTGATATTACTATTCCGACTCTAGATCTTTATGGGACTGAAGATATTGATCCAGTTTTAACGACTGTAAAACAAAGACAAGCCGCCTCTATCCATAATACTAGATATAGTCAAAAACAAATTACAGGCGATCACTTCTTTAATGATCAAAATGAATTACTTACACAGACGGTTGGCGATTGGCTGAAATAGTACCGTTATTATTACTGGGCGCTTTTTCTGGGTTTATTGCTGGCCTGTTAGGCGTGGGTGGCGGGCTGATTATGGTACCGGCTTTACTGTATTTATTGGCCGGTAGTACTGATCAGACTGTGCTCATGCACACAGCTGTTGGCACAGCACTTGCAGCGATGGTTTTTACGTCAATATCTAGTGTTCGAGCGCACCATCAACATGGCGCGATTCATTGGCACAATTTTAAAAAACTAACACCGACTATTTTACTGGGTGCTTTTAGTGGTGCTTTACTCACTAAAGTGATGAGTTTTGATTTTATGCGAATATTTTTTGCACTATTTGAATTTAGCGTGGCTGCGATTATGTACTTTGGGCTCAGTAGTTCAGCCCATATAGATAATTTGAGTAAATGGGTGTGGCGTATAACGGGTTATATTATTGGGCTTATCTCAGCTATTGTGGGTATTGGCGGCGGCACCATGACCACGCCATTTTTAACTTATAACAATGTTGATATTAAATATGCCATTGCCACCTCGGCAGCGGTGGGTATGCCAATTGCCATTGCAGGTGCATTAGGATTTATTGTCGTTGGTTGGGATGTACAAAGCGCCAGTGGTGGTTTGGGTTTTATTCACACTGAGGCACTGATAAGCATTGTGGCAATGAGTGTGTTATTTGCACCCTTAGGTGCCAAAGTAGCGCACAGCGTTGATGGCAAAAAACTCAAAAAATTCTTTGCAATATTCTTGGCTTTCTTAGGATTAAGCGTTATTTCTTTTTAAGGTAACAGGCAAGGCCTATTACCTATTACTAACCTTGCCAAGGTGGCGCAAGATCGTGATCCACATCTAAATGATCGAGTATTCTGGCCACCACAAAATTGACCAAGTCATCAATGGTTTTTGGATTTTGATAGAAGGCCGGATTGGCATCCATGATTACCACACCTAGTCGAGAAAGCTTGAGCATATTCTCTAGATGAATGGCTGAATACGGGGTTTCTCTAGGTACTAAGATGAGTTTCTTTTGCTCTTTAATCACTACATCGGCAGCGCGGTGCATGAGATTATCTGCTGATCCATGTGCAATGGCTGATAGTGTGCTCATGGTGCAAGGGCATACGACCATTGCGCGTGGTGGGTTGGATCCTGAAGCAACGGGTGCGGTCCATTGGTTTTTAGAAAACACTTCAATTTGGCCATCTTTAGCCCCTAGATATTGAGTGAGATTTTTTTCAATGGCTTTGGTGTCGCTACCTAGGTTAAGGTCAGTTTCCATGGCGATCACGGTATTAGCCGCTTGTGAAATCATCACATAGATTTTCTCTTGAGATTTAACCAATTCTTTGAGCAGGGTAAGGGCATAAGGCATGCCAGATGCACCAGTAAGGGCAATTGCAATTGGCTTCACTTGTGCTCTCCAGAGTGTAAATTGGGTATTAGTTTGTTAAAAATATCATCAAAACTACCGTTAGACATGACCACAAAATGACCTTGGTTAATTTGGCTAAGTTGAGTAGCAATATCGTCAACTGAACTAAACAAACAATCTGTATCAAATAATTCGTCAATATTCCAGTCGGTATTCTCAGGTCTTAGAATCAATACTTGGTCGGCATCGGTAAGCGCATCAACTAAGCTTTGTTGGTGAAGGCCAGACTTCATAGTGTTAGACCTGAGCTCTAGAATAGCAATGATATTTTCAGTGCCCACTTTAGCCCGTAAGCCTTGAAGTGTGGTTTTAATCGCTGTTGGATGATGGGCAAAATCATCATACAAAGTAATATGACCAGTCTCATGTTTAACTTCTAAACGACGCTTTACGCCTTTGAATGTATTTAACGCCTCACAAGTTACATCAAATGGAACACCAATATGGTGCGCTGCATAAATAGCACCCAAGCCATTTTGCATATTATGTTCACCGAGTAAATTCCAATTAACAGTGTGCCCTTCAACATCAAAATGACTGCCTGTTTTGGTAGTGGTTAGTTGCTGAGTAGGCAAGGCCTGCTCAGTAGACCATAGGCCTTGCTTTAGTACTTCAGCGATGGCTTGGTTGTTTTGTGGGTGAATAATTAGGCCGTCATTGGGCACGGTGCGTATTAGGTGATGAAATTGTTTTTGGATATCTTTGAGAGAGTCGAAGATGTCAGCATGGTCAAATTCAAGATTATTGATCACTAAAGTTTTTGGGTGGTAATGTACAAACTTTGAGCGCTTATCAAAAAAAGCGGTGTCGTATTCATCGGCTTCGATGACAAAGAAGTTTGAATCGGTGAGTCGTGATGACACGCCAAAATCTTCAACCACACCGCCAATCAAAAAGCTGGGATTGTAGCCCGCGTATTCTAAGATACAAGCGAGCATACTCGCCGCTGTGGTTTTGCCGTGAGTGCCTGACACGGCTAATACCCACTTATCACGCAGGACGTTTTCACTCAGCCATTGCGCACCCGAAGTATAAGTGTATTGCTTGGTGAGAATTTCTTCCACACATTCATTGCCACGCGATAGGGCATTGCCAATAATAAAGACATCGGCTTTGGGCATGTCAGCCAGGTTATAGCCATGAGTGTAATCAATATTTTGCTCATCCAATTGCGTGCTCATCGGCGGATATATGCCTTGATCTTGGCCAGTAACTTTGTGGCCTAGTTGTCTGGCAATCAATGCCAGTGAGCCCATGAATGTACCAGCAATGCCTAAAATGTGTATGTGCATTGTTATTTGGCTTGAAATTTTAATGAAGCAGAGTTAATACAATAACGCTGTCCTGTGGGTGCAGGGCCATCAGGAAATACATGGCCAAGGTGCGCATCACAGTTTTTACATCTGATTTCTACGCGGGTCATACCGTGTGCGTTATCTTCGATTGAAGAGACACTGTCAGCCGTGGCAATGTCATAAAAACTAGGCCAGCCAGTGCCAGAGTCAAACTTAGTTTCGGATGAAAATAGCACTTGATCGCAGCAAATACAAGTGTAATCACCTTGCTCATGATGATTGACATATTGGCCAGTAAACGGTGCTTCCGTACCGCACTGTTGGGTGACTTTAAACTGTTCTGGCGTTAATTTAGATAAATCCATTCGTGTATTATATGGGCATTTAAACCATTCTTCTTCATAACCATGAAAAAGTATTTAGTTGGCGGTGCAGTTCGTGATCGCTTATTAGGCATTAGCGACAACAACACTGAGAAAGATTGGGTGATAGTCGGCTCATCGCCTGACGAAATGCTGGATCTTGGCTATCGTCAAGTGGGCAAAGAATTTCCGGTTTTTTTGCATCCGGGTACACAAGAAGAATATGCACTGGCTAGGTTAGAGCGTAAAGTTGGTAAAGGCTACAAAGGCTTTGAATTTGATACTTCAAAATCAGTCACACTTGAGCAGGACTTATCACGCCGTGATTTAACCATTAATGCAATTGCTGAGAAAGATGGGGAATTGTTTGACCCTTTTAACGGCCGAGAAGACTTAAACAACGGCTTGTTAAAACACGTATCTGACGCCTTTAGTGAAGACCCAGTGCGTGTATTACGTGTAGCACGATTTGCTGCACGATTTAAAGTATTTGGCTTTAAGGTAGCACATTCAACCCATCGATTGATGAAAGACATGGTCACCTCAGGCGAGGTCGATGCATTGACACCTGAACGCGTCTTTAAAGAGCTTGAGAAAGCACTGTCTTATGAAACACCGTCGGCGTTTTTTAAGGTGTTATCAGCTTGTGGTGCTGATGCAAGGGTTTTCCCGATGTTGAGTCATAGTGCACACACAACCCATGACAATGAGTTTGAATTTTTAGATCGTTTGAATACCTATAATCCAGTGATTAAATTTGCTGTTTGGTTGCATAATGAGCGCGTCGATACCATTGAGCAACTATGTCAGCATATTAAATGCCCTAAGGAATACACACAACTTGCAACACTAACGAGTCAGTGGCGAGTGATTGCCGATCAATTAGAGCAGCAAGATGCAGAAGGGGTATTGGCATTTTTTAATCGAACCGATGCACTCAGGCGCAAAGAGCGTTTTGAGCAATTACTTGCAATATTTGTTTTGTTGGGTATTGAGGTTGAGCCGATAAAGCAACTGTGTGATCAATTGGGTTCGATAGATATTGCTAGTCTTGATAAAAGCAATATTGCTAAGGCAATTCAGGATAAGAAGTTGTCAATTATTGCGTTATTTTACAACTCGACAAAGTGAATCGTATTCACAATATTCACAAGCGCCTTTAGTCGGTAGCACTTCGGCATCACCTTGTTGATAATCTAAGCTGGTTTGGTCTAGTTGTTGTTGCCAGAGTTTGAGCTGTTGGTCCCAATCGGTGCAAGACTTTTGCCCAGAAGTTTTTTTAGGTAAAGAGTCTTTGTCTCTAGCCAAACCGGTGATACTAATTTTATCTGCTGCTGGCTTGATAAAGGCAATGCCATCAGCTGGATTGGTGGTGGCGTAAATGGGCAATTGCGGCTCTTTGATTGGATTTCCACACCAAGGGTTGCTTGGTAAGTTGCCGGTCTTGTAATCAAAGATAATGCGGTCGCCATTGTCCATTTCATCAACACGATCAAGGCGCGTGTTAAAGTGCAAACCAGCAACATTGGCTTCAATGGTTTGCTCAGTGGCAATCACTCTAAAGGCATCACGTTGTTTTTCGGTGGCAATGAATTTATGAATCAATTGTTGTAGTCGGTCGTGCTCAATTTGGGTAAAGCCGGAGCGTCCATAACGCTTTAATTCATTTTGAATGGCGGTATCGATGAGCTGATTTAATTTATCTTCACTGTAAGCGATCAAATCAGTAGAAGATTGTACTTGTCGATAGATAGATTCCAATACTTTGTGAACCACATCTCCTTGCTCTGCACGGTTAAGGCCGAGATGTGGTGCGTCAAATTTTTTGATATTAAGGCGATGGGAAAAGCCCTTAAAGGCGCAAGCCATTTGGTCTTTTAGAATGCCCACACCGCCACTCACCTGCTTGTCAACTAGTGGCGCGGCTTGAGTATCGTTAATGGTTTCTAATAGGGCGGGCTGATGTGGCTGTTTGGGTGTTTCGATTTCGTTATTAAAAGGCAGTAGCGGTGATCTGTGTTGCTCGCTTTCAAAGTGAGTTTTGGCATAAGAGAAGTTCACTTGATCAGATAAATTGATTAAGTTGTTCAGCGTATCTTTGGCATCTTTGGCAATCAGTTCAAAATTACTGTGAGGAATTTGATGTTGTGCGGCAATGTCATTAGGAATAAAACGTGGCGCATTAAGCGCTGCTGGCAAGAAATCATCGGTCATGCCGAGCACCCACGCCTCGTCAAAATACAGGCCTTCTGCTTCCAAACTGCCGAGTATTTGAATCGGAGTTTTGGCAGATTGTGCTTGGAAAATCACTTGGGATAACCAAGTTTGTAAATCGACAACGGCTTGTGATGCACTAACTTTATCGTTGATTTGGGCTAATTGATTTAGCCCCAAGCTGGTTTGCTGGTATTTGTTAAATAATTGGTATTCAACACTGGATAAAGTTCTGTCTGTTGCAAAGCCCCAAGTTTGTAAATGCGTGTTAAAGTTGAGTAGCCATTGATCGTGCTTTTGTTGACCGCTTGCAGCTTTCGAGCCGATGTCATTAATCAGTGTTTCTAATAAAGGCGTGTTAATTAGATGTGGACTAAGTTGGTTTAATTTAAAGTGTGTTTGTGACCAAGATAAAACCTGATTCACCAATAATGCTCGGCTTGATTGTTCAATCTGGGCGTGAGCAATATAGGGCGAGGTGATAACGGCATTAAAGGTCTCAGTACTAATGCGGTTGCTTTGTAGTTGCTGAGATAGTTGTAACACCGATAGTAAGTGCCTAATGAATGGGTAGTCAGTTAGTGGCAAGCCTAGAGAAATGTTGTAGGCTTTTTGCCCTGTACCAATCAGCACATCATCGAAGACTTGATCAAAAATTGATTTGATTTGATAGTGTTCACTGTTGAGTTTCGGGCTGACAATGGCAATGTGTTTTTCTGGGTGTTTGCTGTGTAAATCTTTAGCCCACGTGGCAACATGAAAAATTTCATCAGAGGTTGTGTTAAAGATTTTGTTGCTACTGTTTGTATTTGGCTGATTTGCGCTTAGGACTTGATGGCCAATATTGGCAAACAAGCCTGATTGCTCAGGTGTGAGCGTTTTAAATCCGAAAAGATAGGGTTGGTTAATTTCACAATCACTATTTAGAATGAGTTTGGACAGGTCGTTCACATCAAGCACATTAAGCGCAAGTTTGGTTTGTTGGTAATCTAGCATCCAAGTGCTAAATAACTCACAATTTTGATGGTGCGAATCAAGTAATTGAGCATTATTGATTAAGTGTGCATGACAATAATCAATATTTTTTACCACTTCATCTAGTAAGCGAATATCAACTAATTGGCCTAAACGCGTCATGGATTGATTGATAAGCGTTCTAGATTCGATGGCTGAAATAAGGCGTTTGGATGAGTTGGGACTAATGGCTTTCCAGGTGTGTTGTAGGTATTGCTTCCAAGAGAAAGTCTGAGGTAGTGCTGAGGTGCCACGCTGCAGACTCCAAGTTTTTTTAAAAGCCAAGACTTGTCGGTTGTTAGCCAGGACGACGCTATCTTGGGCAGTGAGTGACGCTAGATTGGCATTAATCCACATAGCCGAAGAAAGTATCGAGTCGACTCCAAATTGTCTCTAGACCTTGTTTTTTTAAACTAGAAAAAAGCTGAACCTCTACATAAGGATGTGGTTCGATAGTACGCCTGACTTTGAGTAGTGCATTGCTTGCTGCACCTTTTTTAAGTTTGTCTGATTTGGTTAGTAAAATTTGTGTGGGTAGGTTGATGCTGACGCACCAGTCCAACATCATTTGGTCAAATTTTGTGAGTGGACGACGTGCATCCATCACCAAGACAGCACCTGCTAAGCAACGACGTTTTTCAAAATATTCACTCATGTCAATGTGCCATTGCCGTTTAATGCGTTCAGGCACTTTGGCGTAACCATAGCCTGGTAAATCAACCAAACGACGATTTTCATCCAATTCGAAAAATACCAAATGTTGCGTCCTACCAGGTGTTCGTGATACTTTAGCTAATTTATTTTGCTGAGTTAGCGTGTTGATAGCACTTGATTTTCCAGCGTTAGAACGTCCGGCAAAAATTACTTCATAGCCTTGATCTTCTGGGCAGTTTTTGAGGGATGGGCAAGAAAGTACAAATTTAGCTTGATGATAGGTAGTGCTCATGAGAGATATTTGGATGCGTTTAAAATTTACGGTGTTTATTCTACCGTGAAATCTTGTAAGTAAATTAGCTTAGCGCATTAACAAGTGGCTTGACAGTTGGAAAAAAACGACAGAATGTTCTTTTTTTGAAAAAAACAGGTATAATTCAAGTTCGTGGTATATTGTTATCATTAGTTTAAGATAATTTATTAGTTTTAAAAAAAGGAGAAAGTAATGAAAAAGATTTTATTAGTAGCAGCAACAGTTGCATTATCAGTTGGTTCAGTTCAAGCAAACCCATACATGGCATTAGGTTGTTCAGGTTGTCACGGTGGTGCTGGTCAAGGCGCAAGCGCTCCAGCGTTAGCAGGTAAAGATGCATCATGGATTGTTCAGCAATTGAAAGATTTCCAAACTGGTGCACGTAAGAATGCAACAATGAACGCTATGGCTGGCATGGCTGCAGGCCAAGAGCAAGCAATCGCTGATTTCTTAGCTTCAAAATAATATTTATTACAGCAATTGCTGTAATAAATAATTTATAGGGTTTAGTTATTAAATCCTATATTACGATAAGCCGATATTGAGTATAATATCGGCTTATTTTTTTGTAAAAAGGAAACACACATGAATAAATTAGCGCTTATTTTTACTGCGACACTTGTCTTAATTTCAACCCATACGTTTGCTGCAGGTGATGCGGCTCTTGGTCAGACCAAGGCTGCGACTTGTATTGGCTGCCATGGCGTCAACGGTAATTCGGTAGTACCAAGCTTTCCAAAGCTAGCAGGCCAAAGTGAAGATTATTTGTTGAAACAGCTACAAGATTTTAAATCGAGTGCTCGTATTGACGGCATGATGGCGGGTATTGTTGCCCCATTAACAGATGCAGATATGGCTAATCTAGCCGCTTATTATGCCGCACAAGCCGTTTCCCAAGGTGTGGCTAAAAAAGATGCAAATATTGCTTTGGGTCAAAAAATTTATCGTGGTGGTAAGAAAGAAACTGGTGTGACTGCTTGTATTGCTTGCCATGGGCCGCAAGGTAAAGGCATTCCAGCTGCAGGTTTCCCAGCGTTATCTTCGCAACATGCAGCCTACGTATCTAAGCAGCTTAAGTTGTTTCGCCAAGATTCGATTAATGCTCAAACAGGTGTCAGTAACCCAAGTAGAACTAATGACTATGAAGGTATGATGAGAAGTGTTGCCAAAGGCTTGACAACTGTTGAAATTGAAGCTTTAGCCGAGTACGTTGCTGGTCTTCATTAGTTAGTCCATTCTTTCGGTGTTGCCGTCTACAGTCATGACTTGACCAGATATCTTATGGGCTTCATTTGAAAGTAAGAATAAGGCCATATTGGCAATGTCTTCTTTGCTCACAAAAGTCTTAAGTGATACCATTGACTCATAATCTTGTTGTAATTCTTCTTCTGAAACGCCTAAAGATTTTGCTTTTGCTTCTATGACTCTTTTCATCCTATCTCCCGATACCGATCCTGGACAAATAGCGTTGACTCTTATGTTGAATTCCCCCAGTTCCATTGCAAGTGACTTAGTCACACCAATAACAGCCCACTTACTTGCAGCATAAGGTGTTCTAAGAGGAAATCCAAACAAGCCTGCAGTGGAAGAGATGTTGATAATGGATCCACCTTTATTATTTTTTAACAAAGGTATAGAGTGTTTAGTAAAATAAAAATGACTGTTAAGGTTAATGTCTATTGTATTTCTCCAGTCTGAAATCGACAAACTTTCCATCGGTCCAGTGGGCCCAGCTATGCCGACATTATTAATGAGGGCATCAATGCTAGCAATTTTTTCTTTCAGTGAAGAAAAATATTGTTCTACAGAGTCTGGATTTTTTGCATCGACATTGTCTATAAATAGTTTTTTGTTTATCAAAGGATGCTCGTTAATTTCATCAATTTTTTGCTGATTAATGTCGGACAAATAAACTGTATGGCCTTGATCTATCAAAAAAGTAGCCATGCACCAGCCAAGTCCATCTGCTGACGCTGAAATGATTATATTTTTACTCACGGAATTGCCCTGAGACATTAAGTAGTTTTAGTTAGAGCTACAGAAAGTTCGTCTGATGAAATGTATCCAGTAGTATTTCCAGTTTTATCAATGACTTCGATTGTGGATCTATCTTTTAATACTTTGGGAACTAAATCTTCAATAAATGTATCTTCATCATACTTATATGTTGAGGAAGCGTTGATAGTTGAAGCATCAAACTTATCAATTTTTGTCATCACAGTTTTAGCTCTTAAAACTTTTGAGCGATTAACATCTTTAACAAATGCTTTAACGTAGTCATCAGCAGGATTCATGATAATATCTTCTGGGCGACCGACTTGAACTAATCTTCCGGCATTTAATATTCCTATATGGTCCCCTAATTTAAGGGATTCATCAAGATCATGAGTAATAAAGACAATGGTTTTTTTGAGTTTAGATTGGAGCTCAACTAGCTGATTTTGCATGTCACTTCTAATCAGAGGATCCAATGCACTAAAAGCTTCATCCATTAGAAGAATTTGTGGGTCTGTTGCAAGAGCTCTTGCTAGACCGACCCTTTGCTGCATGCCTCCAGATAACTGTGCAGGATATTGATTCTCAAAACCTTGTAATCCAACCGAATCTATTTGTCCTTGGGCAATTTCCTTTCTTTGGGCTTCTGGCACTTCTTGAATTTCAAGGCCATAGGCTACGTTTTCTATAATTGTCTTATGAGGGAAGAGTCCAAAGCGCTGAAAAACCATACTCATTGTCTTTTTTCGGAAATCTAATATTTCCTTGTCATCTAAACTTAGTACATCAACACCATCAACTGTCACTTGACCTGCAGTAGGGTCAATGAGTCTATTAATATGTCTAATTAAAGTTGATTTTCCTGAACCAGACAATCCCATACAAACAAAAATTTCACCTTCTTTGACTGATATAGAGACATTGTCTAGGCCAACAGTGTGACCAGTTTCTTCCATGACCTGCTCTTTATTTGCACCCTCTTTTACCATGGGTAAAATTTGATCAGGATGGTTTCCAAATATCTTATAAATATTTCTTATTTCTATTTTTGACATCGATTAAAGGTTATTTTTCTGGTGGTTTGTTTCTATCTTGGATCTTTTGACCGTAGGCTTGAGTAATTCTATCTAGAACAATTGCTAAAAGTACAATCGCAAGTCCTGCTTCAGTTGCCTTGCCGACGTTAAGCTGTTGAAGTCCAAGTAAAACTTCATCACCAAGACCTCTAGTTCCAATCATAGAAGCAATAACAACCATAGCTAATGCCATCATTGTGGTTTGGTTGATTCCCTGCATAATGTTAGGAAGTGCTAGTGGTAGTTGAACCCCTAGTAACTTTTGTTTTTTACTCGCTCCGAATGCTTCAGCTGCTTCAATGACTTCTGTGTCAACTAAGCGAATTCCAAGATCTGTTAAACGCACTAAAGGTGGAACCGCATAAATAACTGTTGCAATGATTGCCGGAACAGCGCCTAATCCAAAAAGCATAATTCCAGGAATGAGATAACAAAAACTTGGTATTGTCTGCATTAAGTCAAGAACAGGAAGAGTGGCATTTCGAACTTTTACACTTCGAGACATGGCTATTCCTAAGGGTATTCCAATTAAAATACAGAACAATATTCCAATTATCATAATAGAGGTTGTTTCAATCGCTTTGTCCCAAAATCTTGGGTGAAGAAAGCCAATAAAAAATGTACAAATTCCAACAAAAACGGTTGTACCTAGTTTTCGACCACTGGAAAAGAAAACAATCGCTACAACGAGAGCAATCACAAGTGGCCATGGCATCATCATTAAGAATTTCTTCAGGGAAAGGATTGCTCCAAGAAGGAAATTATTGACTGCCTCGAAGTACATTCCGTACTCTTGATTAAAGACTTTAAACCAATCATTGATCCATTTCATCAATGGGATGTCTAGCCACCTTGGCCAATTATATAGCCAGCTTGCATCCGTTAAAAGTTCCATAGCGCTATCTGGTCTAAATCTTGAAGCATTAAAGCTCGATATTAAGAGCCATATCATAATAATTGGGAAGGTTAAGTAAGTAAGTAATTTTCTAATCATGATGAATGTTTTATGAAAAAAAAGAGCTCACGAATGAGCTCTTTTTTTTTATATTAAATCTAACTTATAGCGCTCCTGAAACCTTGGCAGCAACTTCTGCTGAAACCCAAGACTTCCATTCAGAATTATTCTGCAAGTATTCCATTGCAAGAAGCTCCATATCGCCGTCAGCCTCGCCTTCATAGAAAGCTAGCAGCTTGTTCACCGTTGCGGTTGGTATGCTATATGCTTCTAAGAAAGCTGTCTCTTCTGGATGCGTATCCGCCCATGCAGTCAGTACAGACTTATCTAGAGACATGTCTTTGTATTCAGTTGCACAAGTAGGCTTGTATACATCTTTTCCGTTAGCCTTTATGTCTTCTACAACATCCATCATTGCTCCCCAACATGCTGCATCGTATGGTGGCTCTGTTAATCTTACCAAGTCAACCTTACCCATCAATGCTGTTGGTGCCCAGTAGTAGGTAAAGATCGGTCGATCTTTAGCAAATGCGCCTGCAATTTCTGCAGCTAATGCGCCACTAGAACCTGGATCAAAGTTAGTATAGAACTTATCTAGTCCATAGACACGCTGCTTGACATGGTTAATAGTGTAGCAAGTCCAGCCTCCAATACAGCTTACCATTCTACCCATATCAGGGTTTTCAGGGTCTGTAAAGAGTGCTGCAATTTCTGGATTGTTCATATCTAATACAGATTTATGTTGTACTTTTCGGCTGTATTTCTATCCACGTAAAACGCTTGCTGAGAGTCTGGCGTGTTAATTCCAATATTTTCAATGATTCCCTCTGCTTCAACAGCATCATACTGGGTTACAATATTGTCATACCAAAGCTCAGTAACGACATCGAGTTGACTGTCATAGTGAGCAGCCATAATAGGTGTTGTACTTCCTCTTGTCGTCTCAACTTCACAGCCATAGCCATGCTCAAGAATAAATTGTACAATGCCAGTATGGACATTTGCACTATTCCAGTCAAAATCAGCCAGCCTTGCTTTTCCACAGTCAGCACTGGCTAATGCAGGCATAAGACTGAGTGAAATAGCTGAGACAGCTAATACTTTATTTATTAGTTTCATTTTATCTCCTAAGATTTTAAAAACATTAAACCCTCACACATGAGGGCTCATCTTAGTTTATCTTATTTTCACGCTGAGCAAATGTAATTTTTTTGTAAATGAATAATGCTAAAAAAATATTAAAGCAATGATTAAAGATTACTTATACAATAGTGTGAATTTTATATAGTCATTATTTGACTTAAACATGGCTGGTCTTTTAAATAATTACGATTTTATTGTTATCGGTGCAGGCTCAGCAGGTTGTGTTCTTGCCAATAGGCTCAGCAAGGATTCTTCTAACAAAGTATTACTCATAGAAGCAGGTGGTACCGACCGTCGTTTTTATGTACAAATGCCTATCGGCTATGGCAAAACCTACTACCAAAAAGAGGTTAACTGGATGTACATGACGGAGCCAAGCTCCGGTGCTAATAATCGTTCCAGTTATTGGCCACGAGGTAAATTATTGGGTGGTTCTAGTTCGATTAATGCTATGGTCCATGTTCGAGGTAATCCTCAAGATTTTGACGACTGGCAAAAGGCTGGTAATCCTGGCTGGTCATACAATGATTTGCTTCCCTATTTTAAACGTATGGAAACTTGGCAACATGGCGACGACCAATATCGGGGTAGTAGAGGGCCGCTAAATGTTTCAGACGTTGCAGATCAGTTGCATCCCTTGTGTGACACTTTTGTTTCAGCTGCTGAAGAATTAGGAATCAGTTTTAATGGTGACATGAATGGTGAGATTCAGGAAGGTGTTGGTCATTATCAGATAACCACGCATAAGGGACAACGTATGTCTGCTTCGCGAGCTTTTTTACGACCCATTATGAAGCGTTCTAACCTTACCGTGATTACCAAGGCTCTCGTCACTCGTATTCTATTTGAAGGCAAGCGTGCTGTTGGTGTGGAATACACAAAAGCAAGCAAACTTTACCAAGCAAATGCCAAGCGTGAAGTGATATTAAGCGCTGGCGCAGTAAACTCACCACAACTTCTTCAGCTATCTGGAATAGGCCCGGATTCACTTCTAAAGGAAGCTAATGTTTCAGTTATCCATGACAGCCCTGCCGTTGGAAAAAACCTCCAGGACCATCTTGGGGTGAGCTATTTTTATAAAAGTAAAGTGCGAACCTTGAATAATCAGCTGAGACCTTGGTGGGGAAAGTTATGGCAAGGTATTCGATATGTCTTGACTAGGACTGGTCCGTTAAGTTTAAGTGTCAACCAGTCGGGTGGTTTTGTGCGAACTCGGGATGGACTTACAGGGCCGAATATTCAACTTTATTTTTCACCTGTAAGTTATACTCTTGAGTCACCTGGAAGGCGCGCCATGCTAAGTCCAGACCCTTTTTCAGCTATGTTGTTAGGGGTATCAAACTGTAAATCAAATTCACGAGGGCAGATTCGAATAAAGAGTGGTGATCCAACTGTTGCACCAATAATTGAGCCTAACTATCTATCTCATGACGATGATGTCCAAGATTTGTTAGAGGGCGTCAAGTTGTTGCGTCAATTAGCTCAAACTGAGAGTTTTAGCAAGGTCATTGTTGATGAGTTTCGACCTGGGCCTGAGTGTAAATCAGATGCTCAAATGATAGAAGATATTAGAGACAATGCATGGACTGTTTTCCACCCTGCTTGTACTTGCTGTATGGGTCCTGATCCACTCAATAATGTTGTTGATA
>OFBK01000005.1_pt1 | contig 18674 bp, 14 predicted proteins | sample 1520571 | NCBI WGS metagenome assembly OFBK01 (sample SAMEA3696448, study PRJEB22514) | metagenome | biome: water; feature: marine; material: hydrothermal vent | place: Pacific Ocean | collected 2014-08-15 | depth 1539 m | reverse complement strand
CTTCCATATTGTTGTCAATAGCACTAACAAGATAAGAGGTGATTTCTGTTTCTTGCGGGGCAACTTGTACATTGTCAGAATCTAACCAGTGATTAATCCAGGGCAGCGGATTAGTGCGTTCTTCAAAAATTGGTGTAAGCCCTAATGCGCTCATACGTACATTGGTGATGTATTCTAGGTATTGCTTGAGGATTTCGGCGTTAAGACCAATCATAGAGCCATCTCGGAACAAGTATTCTGCCCATTCTTTTTCTTGCTCACAAGCTTCTTTAAACATCTCAATCACTTCACTTTCACACTCTTTGGCAATTTCTTGCATTTCAAGATCGTCTTTACCATCACGTATTAGGTTAAGCATGTGCTGAGTACCAGTAAGATGCAATGCTTCATCGCGGGCAATCATCTTAATAATCTTGGCATTGCCTTCCATCACCTTACGCTCAGCAAAGGCAAATGAACAGGCGAATGACACATAGAAGCGTACCGCCTCTAGAATGTTAACCGACATAATCGTAAGATAAAGCTTTCTCTTTAAGCAATGAAGGTCAATCGTAGTTTCTTCACCGTTAAGATCGTGCTTGCCTTCACCGTGCAATAAGTAAGCTTGTGAGCATTTGATCAATTCATCGTAGTGCTTAGATACACTTTCAGCACGCTGAATGATTTCATCAGTTTTCATAATGTCATCAAACACAGCGCCAGGTTCATTCACAATCGCACGAATGATATGGGTGTACGAGCGTGAGTGAATGGTTTCAGAGAATGACCAAGTTTCAATCCAGTTTTCTAGTTCTGGCAAGGATACAATCGGCAAAAAAGCGATGTTTGGGCTACGGCCCTGTACCGAATCTAATAAGATTTGGTATTGAAGATTAGAGATAAAAATGTGTTTTTCATTCGGCAAAAGCTTAGCGAAATCCATTTTGTCTTTAGAGACATCAATCTCTTCAGGGCGCCAAAAGAAAGACAGTTGTTTTTCAGTAAGTTTTTCAAATACCTCAAATTTCTGTTTGTCGAATCGGGCAACATTAACCGTGTCACCAAAAAACATTGGCTGGGTTAATGTATCGCTAATGACTTTATTAAAAATACTATATGACATAATTACCCCTTAAAGTTTACAAACGCCGTCAGCACAGGCGTTATCGTCTTCTTTTTCAATAACCCCTTCACCACCACCATCACGTGTGGTGTGATAATAAAGCGTTTTAACGCCGTATTTATAAGCTTTTAATAGATCCATCAAGAACAATTTCATTGGCACTTTATTGCCATCATATTGAGATGGATCGTAATGTGTATTGGTAGAAATTGATTGATCAACAAACTTTTGCATAATCGCGCAAAGCTGTAAATAACCCTCATTGTCTTTGATGTCCCAAAGTAACTCGTACTTATCTTTCAAATTTTCATAATCTGGCACAATTTGCTTAAGGATGCCGTCTTTGGATTGCTTAATAGAAACAAAACCTCTTGGTGGCTCGATGCCATTGGTTGAGTTGGAAATTTGCGATGAGCTCTCACATGGCATCAATGCCGTTAGCGTTGAATTTCTCAGGCCAGTCGTAACAATATCTTTACGTAGTGCATCCCAATCGAGTTCTAACTCTGTACCACAAAAAGCATCAATGTCTTTTTTGTAAGAATCAATTGGCAATATACCCTGAGCATATTGAGTTTCATTAAACAACGGGCAAGCACCAAGCTCATTAGCCAGTTTATTACTTGCTTTAAGCGAGTAATATTGTAGCGCTTCAAAAGTTTTGTGGATGAGCGCATTACCTGAGCCATCAGAATATTTGGCATCGTTCTTAGCCAAGTAGTAGGCCAAGTTAGTCACACCAATGCCAAGTGTGCGACGGTTTTTACTGGCAAGTTCAGCCGCCTTGATTGGGTAATCTTGGTAATCCAATAATGAGTCTAATGAACGTACAATAATTTCAGTTATATCTTCAAGCTCGTCAAGGCTATCAAGTGCGCCTAGATTAACCGCTGAGAGTGTACACAAGGCTACCTCACCGTTTTCATCTTGTACAGAATACAAAGGCTTAGTTGGCAGGGTGATTTCCATACATAAGTTAGATTGACGCACTGGCGCTACACTCGGGTCAAATGCGCCATGAGTATTACAGTGATCAACATTTTGTAAATAGATACGTCCTGTATTGGCACGTTCTTGCATAAACTTAGCAAATAATTCTCTAGCCTTAACGGTTTCTTTTCTAATAGAACCATCCTGTTCATATTGCTCGTACAAGCGATTAAATTCAGCTTGATCAGCAAAGAAGGCGTCGTATAAGCCGGGCACATCATGTGGAGAGAATAAAGTAATATCACCATTCGCTAAAAAGCGCTGATACATCAAGCCATTAAATTGCACGCCATAGTCTAGGTGGCGAACACGGTTTTCATCGGTGCCTGCGTTATTTTTAAGCACCAATAAGTCTCTAACCTCTAAATGCCATAATGGGTAGAAGAGGGTGGCTGCACCACCACGCACACCACCTTGAGAGCAAGACTTAACCGCTGTATGAAAATGCTTATAAAAAGGAATACAGCCTGTATGGGTAGCCTCACCACCACGAATAGGACTACCAATAGCGCGAATCCTGCCAGCATTAACACCAATGCCAGCGCGCTGAGAAACATACTTAACAATAGCGCCTGCTGCCGCACTAATCGAATCTAGATCATCGGCTGCTTCAATCAATACGCAAGAAGAAAATTGACGAGTTGGGGTGCGAACACCTGCCATAATTGGGGTTGGTAAAGAGATTTTAAAATTAGACACCGCATCATAAAAACGCTTAACAATATCCATACGCGCTTTAGGTTCGTACTCTTGGAATAAACACATGCCAACTAATACATATAACAACTGAGGTGATTCGTAAATCTCACCAGTGACACGGTTTTGCACTAAATATTTACCTTCGAGCTGCTTAACGGCTGCATAGGAAAACTTCATATCACGCCAGTGGTCGATATATTCGTTCAATTCGTTGATTTCTGCCTCAGAATATTTAGCAAGAATATCGGTATCGTAAATACCTAAATCGGTAAACTTTTTAACATGCGCATACAGGTGCGGCGGGGTAAAAGATTTGAAGGCTTTTTTGCGTAAATGAAAGATCGCTAAACGCGCTGCTAAGTACTGATAATCGGGTGAATCTGTAGAGATTAAATCAGCCGCTGATTTAATAATGGTTTCGTGGATATCTTCGGTCTTAATTCCTTCAAAAAAAGCCAGCTGTGCATTGATCTCAACTTGTGATACACTAACGCCATCCAGATCTTGCGAAGCCCAATGAACCACACGATGGATTTTCTCCATATCAATGGGTTCTTTTTTTCCATTGCGTTTGGTAACTTGAATGTGTTCGTTCATTTTCTCCCCCAGTAGAGAAACACTAGATATAGTGTTATTAAATTTAACTACAACTAAATATAGTGTATTTGCTCTTAATTTGCAAGTGGGGTTTTTGTCATTTTTACAACAAAATCACCAAATGTTTTGCTACAAAAGGGATAGAGAGATTGAAAATAAAATAAAATAAATTTAGGTGATTTTTAGCAAAAAATATCACCATTTTATGATGCCATAATATTACTCTTTTATAATAAAAAGCGCAAAGCCTTATCTGTCAATATATGATGAAAATTAGAATATAAAAATAAGATAAAAATGTTTAATTTTGATAATTATTTTAACAAAATTATTGCGTTAATTTTCTTTTAAGAATTTTGCCAACATTGGATTTTGGTAGTGATTCAATCCACTCGATTTTTCTAGGAATTTTGTAATGAGTTAGGTGTTCTTTACAGTGCTCAATAAGTGTATGTTTATCTAATATTGAGCCTGGTTTTTTAACCACAAAGGCTTTGACAGATTGACCACTAACTTTATGATCGATACCCACACAAGCAGATTCCTCGACATCTGGATGCTGATTCAATACTTGCTCTACATCACACGGATAAACATTAAAACCTGAAACAATAATCATGTCTTTGACTCGATCAACAATAAAAACTCGGCCGTGTTCATCTAGATAACCCATGTCACCACTTAGGAAAAAACCATCTTTAGTAAATACTTCTTTATTTAAATCTTCTCTATGCCAATATGATTCCATCACTTGAGGGCCTTTAATACCAATCTCTCCAATATCATTGGCTTGCAGTTCGTTTAATGACTGATCAAAGGTTTTAATCGTAGTACCAATCAAAGGTTTGCCAACAGATCCTGTGTATTCACTAGTTTCATAACTCTCTGCACTAACCACAGGTGAGCATTCAGTAAGTCCATATCCTTGCACAATAGGTTTACCAACAACTGATTGCCATAGATCTGATACTTTTTTATCTAATGGCATACCACCTGAAATAGCCACTTTTAATTTTGACCAATTCAGTTTTTTAAAATCCTTATGTCTGACCAATACGCCAAACAAAGTATTGACACCGGTAATCACACCAATGTTATATTTTTTCAACGGCTCTATTAATTGTTTTATCTCCCTAGGATTGAGCACCAAAATACTATTGCCTTTAATGTGTATGAACAATAGGCAATTGATGGTGAGTGCAAAGATGTGATAAAGCGGTAGGGCGGTTAAAATTGAACTGTTTTCATTGATGTCTTTAGGTAGCCACTGCTCTAACTGATGAATATTAGCCAAAATGTTTTCATGTGTTAGTGTCGCTGCTTTTAATACACCACTGGTACCTCCCGTGTATTGTAACAAAGCTACTTCGTTTTCTAATACCTTGTTTTCTAAATGGTTTGAATGATTTTTTAACACCTTATTAAGTGCGATGTAGTTAATCCCTGAGTGTTTTTTAATCAGAAAAATTTTACGCTTGAAGCAAGTAATTAGATTGACAATATGCCGTTTAATAGTCGGCTGTAAGTCACCCACCTCAACGATAATCACATGTTTGATTTGAGTTTTTTTAAGCATTGGGAGTAATGTTTTATAAAACACTTTAGCAATAATAATGGTGGTTACTTGCGCATCTAAACACTGTTTTAAAACTTCGTCACTGGTATACAGTGGATTAATCAGTGTGGCCGTTCTATCAGCATACCAAACACCAAACAAACTTACTGGAAACGCCAACAGATTAGGTACCATAATAGCAACTGTACCTTTGCCGATATTTGCTGATAAATAATTTGCCAAACAAATGCTATTGTCATAAAGCTGATTGTAATTGATCACATTATCTAGACCAACCAATGCTTGATTATTAGGCTTATCCTTAAAAGCACGATCTAGTAACTGTGTTAAATGCTGCAGGTTATTTGTCATAATTAATCACCCTTATGGCTCTCAACCAACTGAGCGGCAAAATTATTAAGTGCTACTTGATTGTAAACAATGGCTTGTCTACCTAGTTGATATAGATATTTTAGATATTCATCTTTACTATTGTCCAAACTGGTTGAGTGAGATTTATCGATAAACGGATTGATTCTTAAATAGTTTGGGTTTGAGTTATATACTGCTTCTAGTTGATAGTTGCTAGCATCAGACAATGCAGTTGTCACTAAATTACTACCCGTATCACGCCACTCCATTGCGCCCCAGTGACTCACTTTATCACATTCAAGATATGTATCTTGTCGGCCACCACCTAATGAAAACATCATGGTGTTTTTAGAGTACAAATTTTTGTTTAAATATCTAAATTCCGCATAGGCAGACAAAGACGGATTGACTGCAAATATTCCGCCGTCGATGAAACAGTGTTTTTCTTGACCATTCACTGATGTGATATTAGCCGGAGGGAAATAAGCAATGGCTGCTGTTGCCGAACGCATGACATCCTTTAAGTAAAAGTTATGCCGATCACTAACGATAGCCTTATGTTGGCGAAAGAAGTAATTTTTACCACGTGTTAAATCATATACCGGAATAAGGCAAGGCTTTAATAACTCCTTAAGTTCTCGATTTTCAAAATATTTATTGTAAACAAATTGGGCGCCTTCATCTTCGTACTTTACATCTAATAACCCTGAAACAGATTTAATACCTTGGAGTAGGGATGATTGAAAGATAATTTTTGCATTTTTTAAATACAACTCAACAATATCCTCCGCACTATATTTAGGCCGTCCATCTTCTCCTGGCAATAACAATCCCGCAATAATAAGCCCACCAGTAGAATTACCAGCAAATAAATCAAAATAATCAGCAATTCTAGCATCTGAATTACCACTAAGTTGTTGTAGTTTTTTTTCTAAGTAGGCCAATATTACTGCAGGTACAATGCCTCTAACACCACCGCCATCGATGGATAATATGCGTGTATGAATTGTATGTTTTTTATTCATAAGTTCTCAAAAATACCTGCGGCCCCCATGCCACTACCAACACACATGGTGACCATGCCATAACGGGTATTGGTTCTTTTTAAGTGATGAAGCAGGGTAGCAGTTCTAATGCTACCGGTTGCCCCTAGTGGATGCCCTAGTGCAATTGCACCCCCTAGAGGGTTGACAATCTCTGGGTCAAGGTTTAGCTCTTGAATGACGGCCAAGCTTTGCGCTGCAAAGGCCTCATTGAGCTCAATATGACCAATATCGCGCTGTTTAAGTCCGCATTGCGTCAATACCTTTGGAATGGATAAAACAGGGCCAATACCCATAATTTTAGGGTCGACACCACTCACAGCAAAACCTACGAATCGTGCCATTGGCGTTAAATCAAAAAGTTTAAGCGCTTTTTCACTGCAAAGTAGCGTAGCGCCAGCGCCATCACTCATTTGTGAACTGTTACCAGCAGTAACTGACCCATTAACATGGAACGCCGCTTTTAATTTAGCCAGCTGGTCAATCGAAGTATCAAATCGAATCCCCTCGTCTGCAGATACAGTGACAGATTGTTGTGTTCTTTCTTGTGAATCTAAATCATAAGATTGAGTAATGACTTCATATGGTTTGATCTCATCTTTAAAATAACCTTGATTCACGGCATTAATGGCTTTTTGATGAGACTCAAAAGCGAATTGATCTTGAGAGTCTCGATTAATGTTATATTTATTCACCACTTGTTCAGCAGTAGTGCCCATACCATAGGCAATACCTATATTGTCTTCATCGAAGGTCTTTATGTTAAAAGCAGGGTGGTGTCCCATCATTGGAATCATGCTCATTGACTCAACACCACCCGCAACCATCAACTCAGCCTCACCCAAACGAATGCGATCGGCTGCATAAGCAATAGATTGCAATCCTGAGGCGCAAAATCGATTAACCGTCACACCAGAAACTGATTGAGGGTAGTTGGCCAATAAAGCAGCGATTCTAGCAATATTAAGCCCTTGCTCAGCTTCAGGCATGGCACAACCGATAACCACATCATCAATCACCTTAGGGTCAATATTAGGATTATTTTTCAAAAGCTCTTTTAAAACAAAGCTCAATAAATCATCAGGGCGCACTTGTTTAAACACACCGCCAGCTTTTCCGACTGGAGATCTAATGCTGCTAACAATGTAGACTGCTTGTGGCATATTAGTTCCTTAATGGTTTGTGTTTAATTAACATATGTTCAATTCGTTCTTGCGTTTTATCTTGTTTCAACAATTCAATAAAATGGGTTTTTTCTAAATCTAATAAGTATTGGCTATTTACCTCAGTGTTGGCATCAACTTCACCGCCACACAGTACATCGGCAATTTTCTGGGCAATTAATTCATCGTGCTGGGATATAAATTCACCAATCCTCATGTTGGTGAGTTGTGCCAATATATTTGCTTTAGCGCTAGCACCACCTACCCTAAAAGCTTGGTTGACATCTTCTGGTCGATAATGTTCATTAATCATCAATTTAGCCTGTTGTTTGGCGACATGAAGCAATTCCAACCGTTGTGAGACAATCACATCATTGTCATCTAAATACCCCATATCAACGGCTAATTTAGCACTTTCAGAGACTTTAGCCAAACCTATTTGTTCAAAATATTGTGCTAATGTTGTGAATAAATCTTTATGTTTGGCGGCACGTCGTGCCATTTCCTTGCAACCACCACCTGCTGGCAGCAAGCCAACTCCCATTTCCACTAAGCCAATATAACTTTCAGTATGACTCACTCGACGATTACAATGCATTAGTAATTCGCAACCACCGCCAAGCGCCAAGCCTTCGACAGCAGCAATGGTTGGAATTTTGCTATATTTAAGCGACATTAATACTCTTTGAAGTAATTCAATTACCTCGTTAATTGGCTTTAAGTTATCAATATTTGGTAAATTTGGCTTGAGCAATTGCCAGGCTTTTTTCTTAAAACTGGTGAATAAATTTTGATGATCAATCATGCCTAATTTTGCACCAGCAACAATTTCATATAGATTGGCACCGGCACAAAATGGAGCGCTATCTTGCCATAGAATCATAGCCCTAAAATCTTGTTCAGCAATTTCAATCGCTTGTTTAAGTGAGTCAATGACTTCAAGATTCAGTGTGTGTAGTTTGGTTTTTAAACTAAAAATAGCAATACCATCATTTTCATGGAAGAATTTTACTGAGTCATTTTCGAAGATAGTAACACCTTGCCCATGTTTGCTTTCACCCATTAGAGCAGGGCGATGGAGTTGACGATCATAAACTACATGCTTAGAGTAAGGAGTGTAGTCGTCTTCAGAAGGAGAGTAAGCGCCCTTATCGGTATAAAAATCTGTCACTCCATTAATCCAATTGGGTGTCGATACATTAGCATCATCTTGCAAGAATAGTGCTAATGATGCTTGCACACCATTAGCTTGCCATAATTCAAAAATCCCTACTTCCCAGCCAAAGCCCCAATGTAGTGCCCAATCAATATCTCTAGTCGATTGTGCAATGGTTTGTAAATGGTAAGCACTATAAAGACAAGTGTCTTTAATCACTGAATAAAGAAATTGTGACTGAGGATGTTGATTAGCTCTAAGTGCAGCAATCCAACGAGAAACATTAGTTTTTAAGATCGACTTAACCGAAGCTTCAATCTCATAATTAGCCTTATTGTAATTTTGACTTTCTGGCTGATAAACCCGAATTTCGCCATCTTCTTTCTTATAAATACCAGCTTTAGTTTTTTCACCCAGCGCACGTTGTTCGAATAAATACTCTAACCATTGAGGTGTTTTAAAATAAGCATGCCAAGGGTCATCACTAAGCACCTGATCAAACTGCTCAAAGACGTGTTTTAGAATATCCAACCCTACTAAATCTGCCGTTCTAAAAGTTGCACTTTTAGGTCGTTTTAACTTAGTTCCTGTTAAGGCATCAACCGTATCAAAATCAAGTCCAAGTCTATCAGCATGGTGAATACATGCAGCAATAGAAAAGACACCAATACGGTTAGCAATAAAACCAGGCTTGTCTTTAGCGTAGAGAATGTTTTTACCCAATTCTGAGGTAAAAAATCCTTCTAATCTATCTAATAAATCGGGCTTCGTCTTCTCAGTTGAAATCAGTTCAACCAATGACATATAACGTGGCGGATTAAAGAAATGTATGCCACAAAATTGCGATTGAAAATCTCCCAAATCTTCTCCAATTTGATTAACGCTTAAACTAGAAGTATTGGTTGCTAAAATAGCATCCGTAGATAAATAAGGTAATATTTTTGCAAATAAATCTTGCTTAGCATCCACATCTTCAATAATCGCTTCAATGACTAAATCACAATCAGATAATCGACTCAAATCATTTTCAAAAGAGGCCGCTGTAATCCAAGATTGTTGAGCGGGATGGGTGAGTGCTTTGGGTTTAAAGTTAATAATATTGTTCAAATTATCTTTAACATGGGCTTCGTAACCAAACAATAAAGTAGGAATATTGGCATTGGCAAACACAGCTGCAATCTGTGCACCCATCACACCACTACCTAAAATACCAACTTGATTAATGCTCATAATCATCCACCGCTAAAATTTTTCGACGTAGTTCAGTTAAACGCGATAATAATTGATGCTCATCAATACTAATTTGCTGCTTGTCTAATAGTGCATCAATGGCCTCATAACTATCAACATATCCAACTCTTTTATAAACCTTTTCTGCTTCTACTGCAAGTGTATAAGCCTGATCTAATATATCTAGGGTGCTATCTTTTGCATACAGCACATCACTTGTAAGTGTGTCTTTTAAATTAGGATTGTTAATTAATTGATTAACCACTTTATTTTGTAGTTTGACACTAGGGAGTGGCTGATTAACACCTCTAGGCAAGACAATCCACCTAAACACTAGTGAAAAATTCAATTGACCGCAAATATCACTAAGTAATACTTGTGATTCATGAACTTGCCTTTGCACACTCCAACGAATGAGATCGTTAAAGTCATTATCCAATACTTGGCGATATTTCAACAAAACAGAAATACTATACATCTTAATCAATAGATCAGAAAATAGGCCATTGACACTTTCTTGAAATTTAATTTTTGGACCAAATTTCATTAATACAATCTCAACTAAAAAAGCAAAACTCGCACTTAAAGTGGCAAGCTGTTGGTAGTTATTTTTTTCAAAACCTTTAACACCTTTGGGTATCTTAGCAAGACGACCACCACTGATTGCAAAAACAAAACTTTTGATTTTTACGCCAATAATATGCGCAAGATGATGACCTAATAAACGATTAAACAAGACCGTATCTTTTTTCTCTAGACTCTCCAGCTCCTCTTTTAAAAAAGGATGGCAACGCATCAACCCCTGACCAAAGATAATCATGGATCGAGTCAGTATATTAGCCCCTTCAACGGTAATAGCAATGGGAACCACTTGGTAAATATCAGACAAATAATTACGCTGCCCTAACATAACTGTTTTACCGCCATGAATATCCATAGCGTGATTAATATTGGTTCTTAATAATTCGGTATGGTGGTATTTTAAAATCGCAGAACTTACAGATGGGTTAAGCCCCTGATCGAGCAAGTTCAAATGAAAATTGCTCATGGCTTTCATGGTTAGGGTGTCTGCGGCCATAGGTACTAGTTTTTCTGCCACACCCTGAAAACGATACAATGATTGTTTAAATTGCTTTCTAATCAAAGCATATTCAAGTGAGGTTTTAAGACTGAGCTCGACACCTGCCAAAGACAAGGATGGGAGTGACACTCCCCGACCCAAGGAGAGCGATTCCATTAACATTGACCAGCCTTTAGCAATCATAGCTTGACCACCAATAACAGCAGACATTGGAATGAACACATCTTTTCCTTGGTGTGGACCATTACTAAAATTAGAACCAATAGGGTGGTGGTGTCGACCGATACTCACACCATTTAGAGTGCTATCAACCAATGCACAAGTAATGCCTAAATCTGACTGATTGCCGATTAAACCATCAGGATCATAGGTTTTAAAGGCAAGGCCAATGAGTGTCGCCATTGGTGCAAGGGTGGTGTATCGTTTATCCCAATTTAGGCGAATACCTAAGGTATTTTTACCATTGTATTCCTGCTGGCAAATCACCCCAGAATCAACCATAGCACCAGCATCTGAACCAGCATCAGTTGAAGTGAGAGCAAAACAAGGAATATGCTCACCCGTTGCTAATTTTGGTAATAAATCTTGTTTTTGTTCATCCGTACCATAATGCAAAATTAATTCAGCTGGACCCAAAGAATTTGGCACCATAACTGTGACAGCCAATGAAGTATTGCAACTTGATAATTGAGTTAAAATTTTTGCATGTGCTTGTGCGGAAAAATCTAAACCACCATATTTTTTAGGAATATTAAGTGACCAAAATCCTGCTGATTTTATTTGTTCTAGTGTCTTGTCTGTTAAGCCAAACTGATTAAAAGTATCACAAAGTTGGGGTACTTTTTTATTAATAAAATCTTGCTCTATAGCACTTAAAGGCTTAGTTTCAACGCTTAATAATTCATTCCAATAAAGCTGATTAGTAAACAGTTGTTTTTCCCAGTGAGTGTCACCGCACTCCATGGCTACTTTCTCAGTATCACTAATAGAAAGTTTTGCCGTATTTACAAAATTAGAAACAATAGGTCTAATCAATAACAATCTAAAAAATGGAACAAACAAAATTAGATTAATCAATAGTAGAATAGATCCTACTATCCAAATAATGATCTGACTTAACTCTAGGCCAATAATTAAATAAAGTGTTGCTACTGAGAAAACAATAACAAAAAGAGGCAGAGACCGATCAACTCTAGCAAATAAAGCAGTTATACCGATAACCAGTGCTACATAATAAATGATAAGCATGGTTTTATCTTAACCTTATTTAATAAAAATAGGGTAGTTTTTTATATAGGAGAGGCGATTAATTGAGACTCATTTAGACCATTTTCGAGCAATAATTCGCCCAAATAAATCAACACTTCAGCTGGTGCTGAAATATACAAATCAGATTGATTAATGATGTTTAAATCCAGGGCGCTAAAAATCTGTTTTGCCACTTTTTGGCAATCATTTTTACTTGAACGATCAAACTCACAAGCAATAGGCGCATAAGTGTAATCGTCCATAATTACTTGCCAAGATTTGGCATGATTTTCTAAGTAGGGGGCCTTCTCATCGGCAGGGTAGGCCCAATAAAAAAACACTGGGTTAGACATTTCTAATGAAAAAGCGTGCTCTACTAAGCTTCTAACCGGTGCGAAACCACTATCCCAAGCAATAAATGCCATTGGTCGTGTTGAAGCTTCTTTAAGTACGAATATACCTTTAGGGCCTTCCAAATCAATAACAGACTTAGACTTAATTTTCTTAGTGAAAAGGGCAGTGGCAAAAGCATCTTCAGGCATGTTCCTAATATGAAACTCCAACTCCATGCCGTGACACGGGCAAGAAGCCAATGGATAGCGAGAGGTGTTACCTTTGAAAGACAACTCAACATCTTGCCCTGCCATAAATTGCAATGTTTTAGAGCGTGGTGTTCTTAGGGTGATAATGGCCAAATTATCATTAACAAAGCTAATTTTCTTTACTTTGGTTTCAATGTTTTGAATGGCGATTGATTTAACATCACCAATAAGCTCTAACTCTAATGTAGCGTCTGAAGCAGGTGCATTACAACACATTAAAAATTCACCCTGGTTTTTCTGCTCCTTAGTCAAGGCAAAATCATGGTGTTGTATTTGTTTAACATCGCCATCAATGAGCTTGGCGACACAGGCACCACAAGTGCCATTACTACACTCGTAGCGCATTGCTAAACCGTGGCGAAGCCCACCTTCGAGAATTGAATCATTTTCTGAGCATTCAAAATTCCGCTTATTTTTCTTAAGTTGAATATTAAAGATCTGATTGGGCATATTTGCCATTATAAAGAGTAAGGCATACAATGATAACTAAACAATAGAAGATAAGCTATCAACATATGAACAAACTTAAAAGCAATATTAAAGCATTAATACTATTAGTATGGGTGATACTTATAAGTAGCACTGTAATTGCGGATTACACACATCCTGGTGTTGATCGTCTAATTCAGGCCAACAAAGAGCCTGCTGGTGTGGTATTTGAGTTGATTGAACGTGATAAGAAAACGTGGGAATGGGCAGCACCCATGATTAAAGACTTGAAAGCACAGCTGAAAGAAAAATACCCCAATCTAGACATTGCAATTGTTTCACATGGCAGAGAACAATTTCAACTCATGAGCAGGCGAGTAAAAGAGCAACCTGAAGCCATTTCACTACTAAGGGATATTGTTAAAGACGGAACTAATTTACATGTTTGTGGCGTGTATTCTGGCTGGAGAGACGTAAAACCAGAAGAATACATCGATATTGTTGATGTTGCGGCAAGTGGTCCGGCAAAGATTAATGACTACATTAATTTAGGCTATCAACCCATTCAATTGTATAAAAAACAAGCTGAATAAAGTAGGGGGCGGTTTTTTACTTCTAATTCTGACTTCTAAAACTATTATTTAACATAATATAAATTATGCGAAGTTATTAGAGTTGTTTGGCAATAATGCTTGAGAGTGCTTGTATGTGGTCATCACGGTCATTTAACGCAGGAATATAGCTAAACTGAGCACCACCCGATTCCATAAAATAACCTCTATTCTCTTCATCAATCTCTTCTAAGGTTTCTAAACAATCAACAGAAAAACCAGGGCAAATCACTTGTACGTGTTGAGTGCCATCTTTTGCCAAAGATTCTAGGCTGCTTTTGGTTTGTGGCTTAAGCCATTCCTCACGGCCGAAGATTGACTGAAAACACAGCTGGTACTCATCTGCCTGTAAATTAAGCGCTTTAGCGAGTAATTGAGTCGTATTAACGCAATGATCGTAATAAACATCACCATTATCAACAAAACGCTGCGGTATACCATGAAATGAGATCATTAGCTTGTCTGGCTTGCCGTGCTGTGCTTGATGCTCAGTCACCGAATTAACCAAAGATTGAATATAACCCTTATCTTGGTAATAATCATCAATAAACACCAGTTCTGGCGCATTATCCCAAGTATCAAGGGTTTTATTGATTTCATCAAGAGTCGAAAGGGTTGTGGTGTTTGAATACTGGGGGTACATCGGCAGCGCAATAATCTTATCACAACCCTTGTCTTTTAAACTTTGTAATGCCAAAGGGATGGATGGATTGCCATAACGCATACCCACTTCAAATGCCAAATGATCATGCTGACCGAGCAGTGTATTTTTAATGCCTTCAAGTTGTAAATTACTGATGTTTAATAGTGGCGATCCTTTGCCAAACTTATCCCAAATTTTGGCATAATTTTGGGCAGATTTTGCGGGTCTAATATTAAGAATAACCACATTTAATGCTAACCACCAAATGAGTTTATTAGGTGCCTGTATGACTCGATCATCTGAGAGAAATTGCTTTAAATATCGCTTTAAAGCAGGCGTTGTAGGCGCATCTGGTGTGCCAAGATTGGTGAGTAAGATACCGGTTTTCATTAAAATTTTTCTAAGTTTTGATCAATAAAATCACGTACAAAATCATGTGTTTTTGCAGAATGAAAACGATCCACTTCTTCGCCATTAATAAAAGCAATAACGGTTGGAAATCCTCGTACTGAAAACTGTCCAGCAATCTTCATATTTTCATCCTCAGCTTCAAGCTTAGTTAAAGCAAATTCGTACTCATTATACTCTGCTGCCACACTATTTAAGATAGGCTCTAAGATCTTACAAGGGCCACACCAATCGGCTGAAATATCCAAAATAACCAGTTGTTTGTGTGATTGATCAATCACTAAGGTTTGAAAAGTCTCAAACGAAACTTCAACAGAAGTAACTAATGCCATATTAATTAATATGAACGACTAATGGTATTAAAACTGTCACGTTTTTTCTGCGCTGATCGGGCAATAACAAGACTAAGAATAAAGCCAATAATCAGACCAAATATAAGTATAAATAAAGTGTTCATAAGGTTGTCTGTATCGATGGAATCTACCTTAGACTGTAAGTCATTATTGCGATTAGAAATCTCATTATTATGAGTAGAAAGCTCAGTATTTTGTTGTTCAAGTAAGGCTAAATCAGCAATATATTTAGCACTAGAATCTGCGCTAAAGGCTTTTATATCAGTAATTGTAGATGACAAAGATCTATTTTCAAGTTGAAGTTTTTCTAAGGACGTTTCAAGATTTTTAATCTGCTCAGCGTACTTGTTGTTACTAATAACGATAGATTTAGTCGGTTTATTTGCGGCAATTTTTGTCAGTTTATCTGACAAAATCCAGCCACTTAAGTCATTCACCTTTACCTTCGACCAGCCAGAATAATGCATGGTTAATCTTTGTAGCTTTGTATCTTTAACAAGCACTTTTAACACTTTAGAATTAGGCGACTTGTCTGACCTTAAAGCAGTGTCGTCTTGAGCTGTGTAAACACTAGAAGCAGAAAACACGCTAAAAGATAAAAATAAAAGCGCAACAGATAATGTAATTTTTTTCATATGGATTAAATTTGTAAAATTCTCACTATAGTATAAGCAAAAATAGTCGTAAAAACCTAAAATTAATGAAAAATACTATAAAAATCATTAAAAATCAATTACTTATATAGTTTATTTCGGTTATATTTTATTTAAACGATTAAGGTGTGCGGTTAGTCACGATATTACTTTTTCAAAAAAGTGGCTTAAATCGAATATTTGAAGCTAATTAACAAAAATAGGGTGGAATACTGTCTTTTTGAATGGTGAGCACTAAAAAACTAATGGCCGCTTCTTTTGCTGACGAATTTTCCAGTTAGACGATATTTTAATTTTGGACTGGTTGACCATTTTTCTTTCCCATCTTTAAGGATGGGTGGAATAGTTAACTCAAAAAAACCACAATCAACCAATGGTTTTAAAATTGCTTGCTTGAATTTTGACTTATTGGATCTTTTTAAGATTTTTATAAGATCGGCAGCTGTGTTTTCGTATGCACAATTCTTTAGAATTTTGACTTGGTCCTGGGTTATTTTATCGATGTTTATACTTAGTCCCTTCTTATTCCCTAGTGTGTCTTTTGGCCTTTTGTTATCAGTGTTTTCGTCGAATTCAAAACCTTGTTGAGATGACCCTATTGTGTTAACAGTATTACGCTTAAGGTCTGAGTTCCATTTTGAATTTTGCTCACCCTTTTCGTATTCTACGTTCTTTTTGTGTCGGCCAAACAGATTCATAATGATTTAAATTTAAGCTTGTTTTTATGTGAGACCGGTCAAAAAACTTAATTTTTGGCCAAATTATTTAGAAAAACCTATGTCTTGGATAACAATATAACAGATTATTGACTTAAAATTTGATCTAAAAATAGTTTTAAGCGATCTGATTCAGGGTTGTTAAAGAAGGAATCTGGCTCATTCTCCTCAACAATCTGCCCCTCATCCATAAAGACAATACGATCTGCGACCTTTTTAGCAAAACCCATCTCATGGGTGACACAGATCATGGTTATACCCTCTTTAGCCAGCCCTACCATGACATCTAACACTTCTGAGATCATTTCAGGATCAAGGGCTGAGGTGGGCTCATCAAACAGCATAATTTTAGGTGATGTGCACAACGCTCTAGCGATAGCAACACGCTGCTGCTGGCCACCACTAAGTTGATTTGGATACTTTTCAGCTTGGTCCTTAATACCAACCCTATCTAGCAATTGTAAGGCTTTCTCTCTTGCTTCTTGCTTAGACTCATGGTGCACCCAAATTGGCGCTAAGGTTAAATTGCCAATTACACTCAAATGTGGAAAAAGATTAAAGTGCTGAAAAACCATAGACACCTCTGAACGCACTTGTCTAATCTTCTTTACATCGTCACTTAGTTCAATTCCATCAACAATAATAGAGCCTTCTTGAAACTTCTCTAGAAAGTTAACACAGCGTATAAGAGTCGATTTACCACTACCTGAAGGCCCACAAACTACAATAATCTCACCTTCTTTAACCTTGAGATTGATTTCCTTAAGTGCATGAAAATCTCCATACCACTTGTTTAGCCCTTTAATATCAATAATATCGCAGCAAAGTCGATCATCTGTTGTGTTGCTCATTGTTTTTCCTTTTAATTTTTATGCTCTGTGCTAAATTTAACTTCAAGTTTTTTAGAATAGCGGCTCATAGAATAAAGAATAACCCAAATAACCATGGCGACAAACACATAACCTTCAGACTCTCTCCCTAACCAGCTAGAATTGCTTGTGGCGGCCCCTACTATCGCCAGCATATCGTATAGTCCAATAATTAAAATCAACGTTGTGTCTTTGAATAATGCAATAAAAGAGCCGACTATATTAGGGATGGATATTTTTAATGCCTGTGGCAAAATGATAAGAACCGTTTTTTGCATAAAGCTGAGTCCTGCAGCGTCAGCAGCCTCATATTGCCCCTTAGAAATGGCTTGCAAACCACCTCTGACAACCTCTGCAATATAAGCTGTTTGGAATAGGGTTATACCAATTAAAGCTCTAAGTAATTTATCAAAGTCCATTCCTGCTGAGAAGAATAACGGCAGCACAACGGATGCCATAAACAAGATGGTAATCAATGGCACACCACGCACAAACTCAATATATACAACTGAAATAAACCTCACAATGCGCATCTTAGATTGCCGTCCTAACGCAAATAAGATGCCCAGTGGAAAAGAGGCAACAATGCCAACAGCAGCCACCACAATGGTTAGGGTTAACCCGCCCCATTTATCAGTTTCAACGATCTCTAAGCCTAGTCCCCCATATAACAAAACAAAGGCAACAACGGGGTAAATTAAGAAAGATCCGATAATATAATGCGCCCTGTATTGTGATTTTTTAATAAATGATCCGAACGCCACAAGCGCTACAATAATGCCAAACATGGTGTTAACGCGCCACAGCTCTTCCTGTGGGTAAAATCCATAAATAAACATCTTAAGGTTGGCATTAATAAAAGACCAACATGCACCCTCTCGACCACAAGACTCGTTGTCTGCAGTCAAATCAAAATTGGCATCAAAAATTGTCCAATTTAAAATAGGGGGCAAGAGCAAATAAATAAGATACAGCGCTACAAAAGTAAGTGCAATGTTAGATGAGGATGAAAACAAGTTATCTTTCAACCATAGAACCGCTTTAGTTTGCGATTGTGGCGGTTGTTTTGTTTCTTTTAGCGAATAGATTGCCATAATAGTTATCCGCCCTTAATCTGCATTTTCTTGTTAAAAATATTTAAGATTAACGATATG
>OFBK01000003.1_pt1 | contig 22328 bp, 16 predicted proteins | sample 1520571 | NCBI WGS metagenome assembly OFBK01 (sample SAMEA3696448, study PRJEB22514) | metagenome | biome: water; feature: marine; material: hydrothermal vent | place: Pacific Ocean | collected 2014-08-15 | depth 1539 m | reverse complement strand
ATATAACCCAATTGTCACTGTCTTCAAAGATCAGTTTTTACAACGGGCAGGCGTCATGAAGCGACTACTATTAAAACTGTTTATCTTAATTACTATTAAAAGACTGACATCTGCGCTGAAGCAGACCGTAATAGCGCGTCATAGCTTCCGTACTGTTTGAACTATGCTATCATTTTCAAACCTGACCTAATTTATGCTATTCTAACTATTGTAGTTCTTAAATGTTATTTATGACAAGCAGATTAGAGCTAATCTTGAATGTCATAGTACAAACTGGACATAACTGGACCTAGGAAAGATAATTCTATTCCCACATACAACCAAGGTGAATTATATATACAAGTAAACTTGTTATATAAAACACACCAACCGCGCGAACTGTGTCCAATGGAATTGGAATTGAGAAATTTGCAATTGGAATTGAAATTTCCAACAAAAAATTAAATCCAGAAATTAATTTACCATTTTTACAACGTTAACACTTACATGTGGTGTTACCAATATACTGGAACCAAACTGATCCAGAACTTTGGTTCCTTATATATATATATATATATATATATATATATCAACTATGCACACTGATTGTGGCACCGCACATGTGCATTTAACCAATTAAAATGGTCTGGATACCTTGGGCTCCACCCACAACACGGTGACACCACCACATAGCATGCCTGTAATCTATATAGAGATATTGCTATTTAGGAATTTACCCCCATTCAATGTTTAGAACAGGCAAAATTAAATTAAATCCACAAATTAATTTACCATTTAATTTTTTAATTCAGAAATATTTCTTCCATGACAATCCTACTTGGAATATAAACTACTCGGAGTATGTATTCCAAGTAGGTACTCGGAGTATCTACTCATGGTAAAAAATATTAGGCAAAAAAAAGTAGGAAATTATTTTTGGGAATTGATAAATTTGAGGTAGAATTAGAATTGACCAAATGGAATAGAGTGGAATTGGAATTGACAAAATGGAATTGACCCCATGTCTGCCTGGGGGATACATTTTTGAACATGATGACCAACCTCTCAAGTTACATTACTTTAATGTCTGTTGGTAATTTCACACTACTGTAACAATAAATCTCTTCTTATAAAAACAATTGATGTCATTACAGATATACAGTACAGGAGATTCTGCATGAAATTGTTGGTGAAAAAAGAGCCATACCTCTTGACATACTGATATTTTGTGGACTGCTGGTAATAATATGAATGCAAAGTCTAATTAATAAAATATAATTAATAATTTAATGAAAATAAACTTTACAAACACATAATCAACAGAGAACAACACTCCCTATGATAACTTTTTGGTGTATTCCTACTGCACCATTTTAGGCTCGCTGCATAATGATAAGTGTTCATATATTGAAACTGAAATAAGATTCCATCAGTTTAAATAAATTTCATTCAGAAGCCTATTTATGCTTGCATTTGAGACTAGAATTGTTTAATGCTTAAGATCATTTACCTTGATAAATTATGTATTCTTGTAGTATACATATAAATGATCATTGTATGATTGATTGTTCATTTTCTCTTACAGAAACCCATTGTCAATACAACAGAGACTTCCTAGGTAGAAATTTCTCATGCAGAGACTTCCCAGACAGTGAGTTCAGGTGTGGATCATGGTCAAGTTATTTATAATATAAATATATTATGGATCAGACACTTGTTTTAAATGCATGTTCCAAAGAACAGTAATAGTCTTTAATCTACAGAGTTAATAAGCTAATTAACTAAGTGGTAAAACACATTCACAAGTTTTAACATTGTATGTTGCTCTGCACTGCAGCAGTTCCTAGCTATGTGCCCTATGTGAGGCAATAGAAAATATGACCCTTCATTTGGCAATATGATGTTTGGCTGTAGCTGATGTTGATAATTCATATCAAGTTAAATGTTTCTAAAATGGCATATAACTATAAACAATAATTTTAAAGTCTAGGATTTACCAATTTGTATGTAAATGCAAATAATCTTGAAAGATCACTATTGCAAGCAATAAACCCTTTATTTCAAAACCTTAAGAAGAACAAAAAGAGGTTAATTGTCACAAATAGGGAAAGTACCTAATTTTAGAAGGTGATGATATAATGATACATTATAAACAGGCAGTTTTACAAGATGTTGACCAGTAAATAGATTTATTTTCTTTAATTAATTAAAATTGAGTTACATGGCGAGCTAGTGGTCACAACATATTTGTCTCTCGGAAATAGTGATATTTACCTTGGATATTAATGGCATATACATGTGAAAATTGACGTTGTGATATATGAATATGGACTGATTAGAAATATCTAAAAATAATTAGGATTTATTTGAAGGCTACTGAGAAATGTGCGTTTTTTCTTCGACATTTGGAAATTTTTAGTCAACGATAATATTAGCCATATTAACAGGTATTCACCAAGTAGGACTCAAAAACTGCTCTCTCATTGTTCTTCTGTGGGTTGTGAGCATTTGGTCTAACTATATTATTGACCAGCATATAAACTGATAAACCTAATTGTGCACACCCATAACAATGGGCAAAAGCAAAAAGGGCTGCCTGAAGGATTTCCGGCTGCTGCCTGGGAAAAGCTGAATTCGATTGAAGCCAACACCGAGGCGATGCTGGATAGACTGGACAACTTGGAGAGGAGAGTTGAAGTTGTGGACAAGCTCAACTGATCCGCAGCATTTCCTTGCTATGCACTAAAATGTCACACATGGAAATTGTCACAGATTGACTTCATCATGAAATCGGACATCTAAAGCAACATTCCATGAAACACAATTTAATTTTCAAGTTTGATGACACGATGGACATTGGCAAGGAGATAGAGGGCAAGGACTCAGTGTCAGTGGTGAGACAGTTTCTCATCCAGGTAATGCATGTTCCTAAAGCCAACAACTTCTATATCCCAGGCTAGGTGATCCGAAAAACAAGCACTGTGCGATACTGGCAAGGTTCCCGATAGCCACCGAACTGGATCTGATCCTGAAGCACGGGAACCGGCTGCGAGGTACTCGTCATGGAGTCTCAAGGCAAACACCGCCGTCCATGACCGAGCGCAACCAGTTTGCTATGAACACCTACAAGGACAAGCGAATAGATTTCAACAATAAGGCCCACTTAAACAATGGTAAACTATTTGTAAAGGGCAAAGTGAAAACTGAGTTCTTAGAACCTCGTTTGCCTGATCCAGAACCAGCGGAGGAGGATTACGAGGTAGAAGTCACACAAAGTGGTACGATCAAGGACTCGGGTAGTGTGTTTAAAGGTTATGCGGTATCTGTGAACTCACTGTCGGATGTAACATCAGGGATACAGGAGGTCATGATGTCAATGCCAGATGCCAGTACTGCGAGCCACCTTATATATGCATACAGGGTGAAGAACGGACAAAGCGTCAGTGAAAATTTTCATTCAGACGATGATCATGGCATGGGGCTAGACCTCTGGCGCATGTTGCGAGATAGCGACAAACGGAATGTGCTGTGCCTCGTTTCAAGAGAGTATGCTCCTGGGTTTCAGCATCTTGGCCGCAAGCGGTTTGAAATCCAGCGACCCGTAGGTAAGGAGGCCTTGGACAAGCTTTGAATATGTGTATATGTGTGTATATCTATGTATGTATGCATATGGGGATATGCATGTATATGTGTATGTATGAATATGTATGCAAATGAGTTTTATTAGATGTGTTCTTTGTGCTATGTTTAACTTGATATATAAATTATAATACATTATGTGTTTGTCATTGGCAATAATACATATGAGAGAGACTAACCGCAACATATGTGCATCAACACTACGCTTATGTCGTGTACATTCATTTCTTGTTTCTTGTTATATTTTACTATATTCCTGTTCTGTTTGACATTTCTATGTTTAACTGTTTATTATCTATGTATATTTGTAATTATGCTGGTCAGTTGTTTGTGTGTGGGCGGGGGAGATAGGAGTTTATTAGGGTGGGGCATTTTGCCATGCTGCCTTCTCCATGGCGAGTAGCGTTACACTTGATAGGATCGGTGCGAATAAGGAGTTTGATTTAATATCTATGTATAATAATGCGAATGACACCGAGGAAAGCGACTCACCATTTCAATTTAATTCTTCACACTGTTCTTATTATGGGCCGGCAGACTTCCAGCGGTACATTCACACTGACGTATTGAGGGATCAGATATATCTGTTCCATTTAAATTGTCGCGGTCTCTCCGCAAATTGGGATTCATTTCACGACCTCATTTGCAATTTAAGCTGTCTTTCTTTTTCGTTTGATGTAATAGGCATCAGTGAAATTTATCAGTGCAAAAATTATGCACGTCTTCGATTAACTGGGTATCATAATATTATTTCACGACATCGAGAGGAGGGGCCCAGAGGTGGTGTAGGTCTCTTTATAAAAGATAATCTGATATATAAACTTATAGACGATATCAGTGTATTTATTCCTCATATTTTTGAATCAGTTTTTATCAAAATAACCAATACACACGGAAACAATCTAATAATAGGTGTTATTTATAGGACAAACAGTGGGCCGCACGCCGATCTTGACATTTTTTCTCGCACTTTGCAAGATATTATGGACACTATCCAGCACGAAAACAAGCCATGTGTATTGATGGGTGATATGAATATCGATTTAAAATGTGGTGATCACAGTAAAACTAATGAATATCTTGATACCGTTATTTCACATGGTTATTTACCGGTTATTACAAAGCCGACAAGAATATGTTCATCATCGGCTACTTTGATAGATCACATATACATAAATGACATATCATCCACACATCACTCTGGTATCATTATCACTGACGTCGCCGATCATTTTGGAACGTTCTCATTACTCACAATGAAAAACAACATCATAAAGCTACTGTCGTCAAAACCAGATCATTCTCTCAAGCAAACATCCGAGTATTTAAAGAAAACCTAGATGCACAAAATTTCCAGTTCATTAATAACATAGAATGCCCCAATACTGCATACGACGAATTCATGAAAATATATTCTGCTATATTCAACAAATCCTTTCCTCTCCATGAGTCAAGATTTTTGAAACGACAGCCTTGGTTGACCAGTGGACTTTTAACATCATCCTGCACAAAAGCTAAATTATTCGCCAAAAAACTAAACAAGCCTACTTTTGAAAATATAGAGAAATATAAATCCGTCAATAATACTTTTAATACATTAAAGCGGAAAATGAAAGCTTCATATTATAGACAAATACTTGAAGAACATAAACATGACAGTAAAAAATGTTGGTCAATATTAAAGCAAGCAATCGGAAAACTTAGCAATAAATCGTCCTTCCCTAGCGAAATTCTCATAAACAATATTCCGGTTTCAGACAAAAAAGAAATCGCTGAGAGCTTCAATATGTTTGCCAACATAGGTACTCGCACAAGTCATAACGTTCCCCCATCAAATAAATGTTTCTCATCATTCGTGACCCAACCATTATGTAATAGCATTTTCATCCAATATGTGTCGCCACAAGATATCATTGACATTACTAATACAATTAAACCTAAATCTAGTTCCGGACAGGATGAAATATCGACAAAGCTAATGAAAGCAACAATCACACATATAATTAACCCGATCACTCATATTATTAATCAATCTTTACAAACAGGTATAGTTCCAAATAAAATGAAAATAGCCAAAGTCGTGCCTATATTTAAATCTAATCAATCACTTATAGACCAATTAGCCTTCTGTCAGTATTTTCAAAGGTACTAGAAAGAGCGATGTACAATCAATTAATGACATTTTTAACAACAAATAATATTTTTTAAAGGCATCGATATGGGTTTCGTCCAAATCATTCAACAATTCATCCCATTATTCATCTACTCGACCACTGTGGCGAAGTGACATCTAAATCATCTCCAGAATATACACTTGCAACCCTATTTGATCTATCAAAGGCCTTTGATGTCATAGACCATGAAATATTGTTAAACAAATTATTTAGATATGGAATAAGAGGAACAGTAAATGACTGGTTTAGAAGTTATTTGTCGAACAGGTTACAATATGTTGACAGAGATAGAAATAAATCATCGACTCTAACTGTTAGCTGTGGAGTCCCACAAGGATCCATACTTGGACCACTAGTGTATTTAATTTATGTTAATGACATTGGAAATTCTTGTCAATGTAATATTTTGTCATTTGCTGATGATACAACCTTGTATGTGTCACATTCATATATTAATTAATTGTTTTCAATTGCCAATAAACATTTGGATAATCTATTTATGTGGTTCTGTGCCAATATGTTGGCTCTTAACGAAATCAAAACCAAATACATAATTATCTGGCCATCTCATATGAGACCTAAAGTAACTTGGCCCAATTTAATATCACCATCAATGGCATTCAATTAGACAGAATCGGGAATGACTGTTATGAGCAATATTGCAAATTTCTTGGAATTCACATAGACGAAAACTTGACCTGGAAATACCACATCAATCAAGTATGTAAGAAGGTTTCCAGGGCATTGTTTTCTATAAAGCAAGTGAAGCGTGCGTTGCCCACTGATTGTCTCAAAACTTTATATTATGCTTTGGTACATTCTCATTTCGCGTATGGTATCATAACCTGGGGAAATGCCAACAACTGTATCTTAAAACCCTTAGTTACATTGCAAAAGAGAGCAATTCGTGTAATACACAATGCACATTATAATAGTCACACTGAGCCAAAGTTTAAATCATCTGGAATACTTAGAATTCCTGATTTATTGGTGTACCAATCCCTTATATTTATGTTTGACTATCTTTTAAACAAACTGCCGCCTTCATTCAACGGAACATTCACCGTAAACTGTGAAAGACCAAATGCGCGCCCAACGAGACAGTCAAAATTATTATTTGTTCCACAGTGTCATTCAGCATTTATGCGCAAACAACCTCTATTTCCTGCCAGTTCTTCGGAATGATTGGGCAAAATGTATTACGTCTGACCACTTGACACGCGGAACTTTTAAACGTCACGTCAAAAGTTGCATTCTAAGTGAATATGGGAGTTCCGTACATTGTGAGTACGATAAATGTTCTGAATGCCAAAAAAATTAACATTGCTGTGGTTGAATCGTTTGTTCTGATAATGGAACATTAATATCATGTTCCTATCACATATATATGTATGTGTGTGTATATATGTATGTATGTATGTGTATGTATATATGTGTGTATATATATATATATATATATATATGTATGGGGCCTATGGAAAGACAGTTATTTAGCTACATAGGTCCCCCAATTTGCACAAATGAATAATTGTTAATGTATAAAATATAAATTGTAAAAATATGTAAGTGTAAATTGGAAAATAAATTCATTGTCATCATTGTCACTCATGATATGAGTATCCTAGATTACTGGGAGGCTTACAAGGCATTAGTACTTCATATATATTTCTACCTTTATTAATTCCTAGAAATGTGGAAGAAGACAGAGCACCATCCCTGGGCTGAAGCCGAGATGGCGGCAGTGAAGACTCTTTTGTCCAAGAAGATAAAATCTCAGAAAATACCTGGTAAAGCAGAGTGTGAAGAGTGTAGGAGGCTGTCTAAGGGAAAACTTCGCAAAAGAACATGTATCAGGTTTCATGTTAAAAATATCATTGCTAGAGATTTACCAAAAAATTCCGGAAATATACCTTTAATCCATTTGACTTACCTGGTATGTTTACTGATATTACAATAAAATAATTTTTGTATTTAGATTTTAAGAAATATGTTGGGTTTTCCCTATTTATTGTAATAAGACCCTTTGCAAGAATGGTATTTTGTATTGTTTAAAAGGCCATTTTGAAAGTTCAGAAAGATCAAAATAGACCTAGATGGTCATTTTCTAAAATATAGTTTAGTACCTTTTTCTAATTCATATTTTTACTCCTGGCTTATAACTACCAGTATATACTACTGAGAGATGTATATCCTTGAATTGCATGAAACATCACTTTTTTAACAGTTTAGCTTTTAAAATTTGATGCCACACTGTAGGAATATTTCATGTATGGTATATTTAAAAGCAGTAACATAAATAGCTGCTTACTAGATGCAGTATGTATGTTGTGTATTTCACACCAATAGTTGTAAGTAATTAAATAGTTTATGGAAGTTTCATGTTGTGCCTATATTAATAAAATTTATGTTCTATCGGGACATATGCCTATAATATGGTGCATAAATAATTTTATCATAACATTTACAGTAGGTCCCAGCCATTAAGCTGAGACTTTGTGTCAACATTTTGACCCTTATTTTGGGGGGTCGGCTTAATGGGCGTTGCTATTTCAGTCTCAAGAAATCCAGTCATTGAGAGAAAACATTTCAGTGTGTTAGCAGCCGTCTAGATGCTAGTGACCTAGGTCCTAGTCTAGATCTAGATGCAAACGGACATCAATCGTTATTTTGATTTAAACTCATGCAGTCATGGAGTGAAAATAGAAGTGAAACAAGTTGATGATAATTATACATGGCTTTATAATGAAAATCAATATTTATATGTAGAATTATCTGATTTTTGTAATTATGGATAAATGTTGTTTGACTCAGTAGCGCATTTCACGAAGGCAGCGCCGGTAACAAGACAACTCGTACCCAAGACATCCCGTACCCAAGAGCGTCGTATCTCATCATTCGTTTGGCGGCATAATTATGATTAGGGTGCCTTCATATACATATTTTGTATGGGCATATTTATATTAATAGCGGGATAATTACTGATTAATTAATTTATTTTCAATAGAGAGTTATAGTTACTAACTGACCTCATATACCGGTAATTTACAATTACATTGTCTTGGTTATTGCCGCGTTAGTGACCAAAACGTACCATCAAAGGCTCAGTAGTAATTGACAATATGTTTAATTACTTCTAAGTCATTGACTTCATATACGGTTCATTGAATGTTTAATCACGCCGTTAATTTAAGTTTGAGGTCCTACGTATGCGCTAACAGTTTGTGTAAACGATGGTTATAATTTGCCTTGATCTATTGACAGTATACAAAACACATTGGTATGAATAACGAATTATGAAAACAAAATTATTTTCTGTGTTCAAAACGTCACCTGGGCTGGAAATACTACAGGGAAAAGTTCAGATTTTTAGGTCGGCTTATTGGACGGTAACACCATAAATCATGATATTTTAGGCCTATGATAGAGATCAACTATCTGATCAATATCATCTGGTGGATCCAAAACCAGAGAAGACACCCCCAAATCAGCAAGAACACATATTGTCACTCGACTTATAGAGATATGAAATAATATTGTGTTTCTGAAAAAAAGATGCACGACTGTTAATAATGAAATAATCAAACATCTTGTAACACATACCGGCTTTCCACATAGATAATCCGCACTCATGTATAATCCGCACTCGTAATTTGGTTTAGAATAGTTTTAAATGTATAATCGGCAGTGTATGTATCCGTAGTGATGAAAGCGCTCAGAAATTTAGTTAACATTTAAACGAAGCATGTTATGACAAGCTATGCCGTTTAATCACAATCAAACACAAGCCAATCGGTAAAGGGATAATGAACCCCTCTCTCGACAAATAATCTGAAATAAATGATCGCACATCAGTAATACAAATAAAGGCTGTTTAGAGGTATCACCATTCAATGATATACTGGATGTAACTTTTAATAATAATGTTAAATACAACGACTCTGTTAGTACTCGAATTCAAAAAGCTAAACAAAGTATGTTTTCAATAAGCAATATTGGTATGTCATATCCAGGTTTAAGTACAAAAAGCAAAGTTCACCTATATTATTATATGGCTTTGATTGTCTATCCGTGAGTATCAATAATGTCGCTAAGATTCAGTCTGCACAAGGCAACATCATGAAATACGTTTGTGGTCTCGGCAAAAGATCTCATCATAGTAATTTTCTTCAAGCTCTTGGCATAACTGGTGCGAATACTATTTTAAATGAATATAACAAGTCTTTATTTACCCAGTTTCTACGAATTCTAATCAATCTTCATACACTCATGATGGTCTCATCGACTCACTACGAGTTACGTCTTACAATGATAATTATATAAAGCCATGGTCTAACGAGTATTCAAAGTTGTTTAATTTCTTATTCCAATTAGCGAAATTTAATCACTACGGCCAGTATCTTTCGGTATTGGGTTATTGTAATGTTGAACATTGAGTGTAATTAATATTCTGATAGGTAGATGACCACTAACATTACTGTCGTCTAACGAGACAATATCACAGCTATTAATATAACAGACATCATAATTAGTACTAAATACATGATCAATCCATGTTCGTATGTTGCGAGAAATATTAAAATATGTATAAGAGGTCTTCTGGTAAAACATAAAATCAACAATTGATAGCTCATTACCAACAAGAAAGTCACACAGTAAGCGAATATGAGCATTAAAACCCTTGGATTTATACCAGTTGTTAGAAGTAACTTTAGATCGCGGGAGTTGGGCATTAAAATCACCTAGAAACTTAATTGGTACAGCTTCATTGTATTCATTGATAATAACCTGCATTGCATCAATACATGTCAAAAACTCTTCATTTTGATCTTCGCTACCATCAAAGTAATGCATATAAGCGCACAATATAATATGGATAGGTCTATCATAACGGTCTTTTATAAGCACCGTTAGGATTCGAGAATTTCTAGAATTAATAATTTCATAAGATAAGCCATCATTAACTTTACATATAATGGCTACACCACCGTATAGTCTACCGGTGGAATGCTCGTCGTCTTCAGACATACGAGATTTATAGAAAACGACATAACTATTGACATTTGATATTTCATGGCTATCTATATTATTTTGTATTAAAGACAACTCACTAGGTCTAACCCATGTTTCACATAGGCACATAAAATAAGTATGTACAAATCTGGATAAAATATAATCAAAGGATTGTTTGTAGCCGTGGAAGTTAAAACTCTCTACTGAGATTACCAGTTCTTTAATAAGTGTATATGTAGTCGTATCAACCTTGCTGGCGTTGCTCTCTCTTGTATTGGTGTCGTGTTCCGGGCTGTTCCACCGGGAGAGGCCATTAATTTTGGATGTGCTCAAATCGGAGGCTGGGGAGGTTTTCTGGCTGAGTTGCGTCCTTTATACAGTGGCTCGCGTTTCTGGTACTGTCATTCGCGTCCCCGGAATTCAGATTCGCGCCCTCGGAACTGTGTTTGGCGTCCCCTGTATTGTAGCTCGCGTCCGGTGTGCTGCTGATGGGACTTCCTGGAATCCCCACTCTCACGAAAGAGCCGAATGCGAATGCCCGTGGTCCAGCCATTGTGATTCAGGGCGTAATGATAACTATGTCTCGGGAGGGTCACCTTGAATGATAGCCATTCACTTGTTCTAGATAACTGAGTGATGTGTGAAGCTTTGTGTATGCCCCGTGATTTCAAATAAGCTTTCATGTTAGTGGGTACACCTCCGATGTATAGATCCTGATCACCAGTTACATTATTGCTTTGGCTTTGTTTTGGGCCAGTGGTATTCTGTTTAGACCTCTTTATCCTCGCTACTTCTGGCTGTGGCTGGGAGAGCTTCTTAACTTTATTCTCCAGCTTCCGTATCTTCTTCATGTACTTAGCTGGAGGATAAAAAGTGTCATCTGCTTTATCACTGACACCAAGATCATCATCATCAGAGGAACTACTGTCGGACATCCGTGCTGTTATATTTACACGAGTATCCGTGGCTGTGGGACTCCTGGTATCCATCTGTATAGCACTTTCACACTTTATGTACTGTGTGTCTAACAGTTCCCGTAATACTTTATTATCATCCTTGATCTCTGAAGCATTACGTTCAAGAGTTGTCACCTTAATTTGTAGGTCTATTACTATCTTCAAGATGTTTTCAATTTCGCTCTGACGGGTAACGTTACTTTGTTCAGTTTCTGGTGAGTTAGGTATAGAGTCTCTTCCCGTATAAGATTTTCCCACTTCCTTTGACATTAATCCATTTACAAAGTTCGTACCAAAATTAAACACATCCAATATAATGGTATGTTTGACTTGCCGATTTTTTAGCCTACAATCTTTCATGTCAAATTTCTCCTTCATCATATCCCACAGAAGGTCCATACATTGTTCTTAGAGTGACCATTGACAATTCGTCTAGTGTTGTTTTAATGTCAGTTGCGCTGTAGGAATAAATAAAGTTCACCGAATCACCGAATATGCCCAATTAACTTTCTGCCAGCCCGGGTAGACTAAATAACTATGACCGTACATCATATGGTATACCATGAATACACATTCACCGGGAATGTTGTTGCAAATAGGATTGAAACTATTCTAGTACTATACCTAATAGACGTAACATGTCTTTTGGGCAAGTGTATCAAATGCAGCAGACTTATCAGTGAGAACAACTGATTCTGGTATACTTTGATCAAGTTATATCAGAATATTATATTTTCCACCCGAACCGGCCTATGTTATTGCTATGACCACTTTTATATGTAGACTGTCGTGATTATTGAATAAGATATTTTTAAACAAAAAACAACTCTTTAATTGTTCAGAATATTAGTCAAACGCGGTATTTTTGCTTATTGGTTTTACAAGGGAAGCTTTCATTGATCTTTGAAAAACACCAAGGAATAATGATAATTTAACTTTATTTGTATCCGGGATTATCAGAACATATTGCCACTCCTTCATAAGCCATCTAGGCCTTGAGTCAACTGCACAGAAGTTATTATAATATTGTTCAGCAAGTGTATGATGTCGTTCTCTGTAAAAAGGCTCGAGTACACACATCATGGATATGAAGGACTATTTTACCAGTCATATATCCACTGATAAGGTATTGGAAGAGAACCAATTATGTAAACATAATTTGTTGTCATTGACGTTATTAAAAGAATGGTCCATATCTTTCTCTGAGTTGAAAATATTTGGGGGGACATATGGATTTTTAGGTAGTCTTTCTTTCTTTTATTTCCCTTGAATGTTTTGGTCTTTTTATTGTGATATTTTAAAGCGGAAGAGTCAAGGGAGATTTTAACTTGGATTTTACTAATCTTGAACGTTTAATAATGAGATACGAAACTGGTCCTGATCCACAGTTGTTCACAATACCTTTTGTTTCCCCTTGCAACTTGTACATTCTAATGTAAAATAAAAGTAGCGGTTTTCCTGGAATTTCCTTTCTCCTGGCAGTTATCGATAGAAACATATTCAGTGTATTAGCAGCTGTCTAGACGCTAGTGACCTAGGTCCTAGTCTAGATGCAAACGGACATCAATCGTTATTTTGATTTAAACTCATGCAGTCATGGAGTGAAAATAGAAGTGAAACAAGTTGATGATAATTATACATGGCTTTATAATGAAAATCAATATTTATATGTAGAATTATCTGATTTTTGTAATTATGGATAAATGTTGTTTGACTCAGTAGCGCATTTCACGAAGGCAGCGCCGGTAACAAGACAACTCGTACCCAAGACATCCCGTACCCAAGAGCGTCGTATCTCATCATTCGTTTGGCGGCATAATTATGATTAGGGTGCCTTCATATACATATTTTGTATGGGCATATTTATATTAATAGCGGGATAATTACTGATTAATTAATTTATTTTCAATAGAGAGTTATAGTTACTAACTGACCTCATATACCGTCAGCCTGCTAAATAAAAAAAGTTGGCTGTAAAACACCCTTTCCTGTTCTAATTAGAGATTGTTAATTTTATTTTTCACCAAATAAGTGGTAATTTTTGTATAATTTTGGTAAATACACCTTTTCCACCACCATCCCACCATCTGTCGGCAGTGGCAGAAACTAACGAATTGGGTAGAGACCCAAAACCCATCTGGCCACACCGCAATTTTCGTGTGCTATTGATCGATATTGTTTTACATGAGAGTCTTCCAGAAATATGAACAAAATGCCGTTTACATATGGAATAATTGTCATGTATTTGGGTGCATTCGAAAGCTAACATGTCACAGTTCATGAATTAGTAAGTATATAGGCATGTTATATTTTCGTTTGACTAGAAATGTGATTTACAAATGTTTGTTTATATTTGTTATGTCAGCTCAAAGCATGTGGCGGTATAGATCTGGGTCGAAGTTTCCAAACCCCTTGTACAGTCTAGAGTAATTCACATACTTTTAAATATGATTATTTACATTATCATGGCAATTTTTAGGAAGATCAATTATTATGCTATTAAGAAAAAAATCTGTTGAAACTAATCGATGATCATGTCAACATAAAAAGATAGCACGAAAGTTGTCATGTTTTTGATGTGGCTGGCCATTGATAAGCAGCGGGCTGGTGAGGGAGACTGTTTTCACACAGAGCTGTCAGATTTGACAGCTTATTTACGAGAGTGATACTCAACATTTGTTGTACCATATAATGGTGCAATCGTGTAAAAACAAGGCCGGGCATGTAGATCTGGCTCGGTTTTAGTGTTTGTAAGTGTTAACATTATTTGTTATTACTGGTTATCATTTAATATGAGCAAAATACTCATACAATTTTCATTTGGCAAAAGGTTTTCTCCACAGATTTATTTATTCTGTCATTGATAATTTACTTATTCAGTGCATCAATTTATATTTACAGAATAAATGACTATAAGATGGATGTCAGAAAGCCACCGAAGAGGAGTAAAAGTAAACAGAGTTGTTTTGTTCCAGACTGTAACACATCAGGATATGTGACAGACAATGGGAAAACTGTTACATTCCATGTTTTGCCAACAGATGCCAAACTGTTAAAAATATGGATTGTAAAAATTGGCAGAGATGTTGGACCACTATTCAAAATCACATCTCACACAAAGATATGTTCTCGTCATTTTATTGACAGTGACTTCAGAATAACGTATCGTGGCCGAAAATTTCTGAAGCCAGACTCTACTCCATCTCTATTTAACAGGAACAATAGTCGATGGAAGGATAGAGTGACAAAAAACAGTTCATCAACTGCCACAGCAACTGTGACTTCTAACGATCACAACTACAGTGAATCCCAACCACCAAAGCTGTAGTCCTGGATCACCCCATGAAGATGTTGCTGCCAACCCAATAGAGTTACTCCATAAACGCATCACATATCTGGAGACACAGTTGAAAATCGAGAAAGATCAATCGGAGATGCAGAAGAAAGAATGTGATCATGTTCGTGGTGTCCTCTGTACAACAATGGTAAAATTGAATAAGGAAAGAGAGAAGATGAGATTCTCAATAGAAGAATTCAAGAATAGTGACAGTGATGTATGTTACTACACTGGTTTCCCAACATACAAGACATTACAAGAATGTTTCCGGCTGCTGAATCCAGTCAGTAATATAATGTATTTATGTCGTGGCAAGAAAAGAATTCTGAAGGCAAAATCAATATCATACTTGGATCAGTTTTTCATGATTTTAGTATGACTGCGATTGGGTCTGCTAGTGAGAGATCTTGCACAGAGATTCTCCATCTCAACAACATCAGTATATCGCTATTTCACTGCTTGGATTAATTACATGTATCTCCATCTTGGATCCATCAATATGTGGCCCTTGAAAGAATACATCATCTCTACAATGCCCGAGTCAATGAAAGAGAAATATTCCAATCTTGAATGGATCATTGACGCATTTGAGATGCAGATCCAGCGACCGGCATCATTGTTGCTGCAATCACAGTCATACTCTAACTACAAGAGCAGGAATAATGTTAAAGGTTTGGTGGCATGCACCCCACTGGGCAGGTTGGATTTGTCTCCCAGTTGTACACTGGAAATATATCAGACAGAGAATTAACTGTCAGGTCCGGTTTCTTGAATATGCCCCACAACAAAGGAGCCATGTGGTTGGTGGATAAGGGTTTCCAAATTGCGGACTTGGCCCAACCTCTTGGTGTTTCTGTTTTGTAGGTGACAGGAAGAAGATGATGACAGAAGAGGTGTTCCACACACAATCTGTAGCTAGCGAAAGAATTCACATTGAGCGACGTATCAACAAAATCAAGAAATTTCATTACTTCGACCGACCAATTGGATTAGCTAACCAAGCATGGCTTGTTTGTTCAATACTGACATTGTTCCAGAATCCCATCATATCTGCTTGAGTTCTTCTCTGTTCAAAATATGGGGATTGTACTATGTATAAGTTAATGACCATGTAACCAGGGTTGATTACAGGACCAATGTAATCGATTACTTGAGAATCCTAAATTTACATTCATTTTGAATGTAATCGATTGCGATTACATTGTAATGTAATCATGATTAGAATGTATATCACACAAACAGAATGTGATTCTTTATTATTATTCACTCAGTTACATGTATATTTTAACTACTGATATAACTACTTAATACAAACACTGGACATTTGTAGAAGTAGATTTATTGATCTGGTGATATGATATGCATGATTACATTAAATTTAAAATGATTATATGTCGTGTACATATTCTGCTACTTTTACCATTTTAAAAGAATATTCGATATGTGGGAGGGGCAGGGGAAAAAAAGTTCAGCCCCACTATACTTAGTGGAACAGCCCTTACTGGTTTATGTTTATATAAAATCTATTTTTTTTTAAATTCAGTGCTATGTTGCATTTAATACACAGAGATCAAATTGAATGTTAATGAAAAACCTTGAAATGCCATAATTTTAGTCATTTATATGAATAATTGGCATGAAAATCCAGGCTAAAAACCCTGAAAACTCATCTCTGAATACAGAGTGGTGCAAAATTTATTTACCGCAAGATTTATGGACTAAACATATACACACCAATAGTTAATCTATGGAAATCTATAAGTTTGTCCATCATGAATTATTTGTATGAAACTTAATATTTTATTGCAGCCACTGTAATGATGCCATGTGAACTAAGTCACATTTTCGAAGCAATAACAAATATATACAGGACCTCGACAAAAATAGATTAACACACATACATGTATACCAAATTGAATGGCTCAAATTGGAAATGAACATGGTAACAGTACCCCATTCTCACAGACACTGCATATATTTCTTAGACTTTGGCATGTGCCAAGTAACTCTCGAAATAAAAAGTATTCAATGTTTTCAACATGTTCTCACAGAACATTTCATCAAATGCAATGCGTTCAATGTGTAGTCCTTTGAATGTATATACAACAAAGTTCAAGTTCAGATCGCCATATCTACTGCAGCTTCTTAACTGGTCGGAATTGTTGACTTAAACTCATTGCAATATCAAAACAGATAATGTATCTTCTATATTCATTGACTTGATATACTCTTACGGATGCAATAACAGCATATCATTGAAAACTTACACAGCCTTGTCGCTATTATGGTTGAATCTGGTGAAAGTGCATTTGGCTATTGTTATGGCTGTCTTTGATTTATGAAATAAACTAGTTATCTTCGCACTAGAGGAGAAAAAATACCTATATTTACCATCTGTGACACTTCATCTCTATCCTGATCCATTTCTATTTGTGAAATATTTTGTTTTCCTGGTACAAAAAAGATTCCAACACGGCTACATTTCAGTCACTCGTCTGGATCAATGCAGAACTTTGTACTCGCTTCAGGGGTTGATCCACAACCCGCATGTTCCTCGACTACTGTTGAATGCACATGCTCCGTGTAAAAGGTGTATTGGAGTGTTTTTTTTTAATTTCTTTGATACGGATGTTTGTTTGCTAGTATTTTTTGTTTTGAGATGGAGGGGAGGAGTTGTTTAAATGGGTAGAGAAGACTGAATTACTGGTGCATTAGTTTGGGCCCTTTCCTGTTTGTTTTGTTTAGAACTCAGTTAATTTCATTGGTCTCCATATTCCAGAGATGGTAGGCTGTTGGTTGGTGGAGGTCGATCCAGATACCTCCATGTTTGGTCTCTGGACACACACAAGCTGCAGTGCATCATTGAGCTACCAAAGAAGGTGACTTGTGTACATCAACTGGCCTTCTTAGCTGACAGCTTTGATGGAGGTTCAAATCAGGTTAACATCTTCTTTCATGCTAGTAGTAATAATAATAATATAATAATAATATAATTATAATAACATTATATAAATTTTATATGAAAACATGCTCTGTACAGGAAAAGAGAAAGTTTGACATTTATGCTTTCATAATGATGATGATAATAATAATAGTTATTTGTGAAAATATGCTCAATAAAACAAAAGGGTTATAAATAGTTGAGTCTTAAGTGAAGGGATTAAGTAAAAAGCTCATATAACACGTATATTAAGCAGTTGATATACATTTAATATACTTCCTGGTTGTCAGGTTTCTTTTCTTCTATTAATGACGTAGCTCATATTTTTATCACAATTCATCTATTACAAGACGAAGTTATTTTATTTGTAGCTGACCTTGATCTCATTATCTGTACCGTTTATGCAATGTTTCATTATAAAAAATTATAAACAGACTCCAATTTTATGGTTTAAGTGCAGATGCCATCATGTTAAGGCCAGGTGTGTGTGTGTGTGTTGAAATTTAAATTACTCGCTGATGTGCCTTCATCGGAACTAAACTAAAATTAATATCTCATTAATTTCAAATGTTTATGTCTATTCCAGGTTTTGAGTGTTTTAAGCCAGGATGGCATCATGCGTTTTATCAACATCAACACGTGCAAGCTGCTGTTTGACGTCGGAGCTCTCGACAACAGGATATCCAACGTCACGCTTAGTCCCATCGGACGTCACATAGTGGCCATTATGGACAACGGATACATTAACGTTTACTGTATGAAGGCCCTATCTGAAGATCTCAACCAGGTGGGTGATCTGTGGTGCTAAATCGGTATTTTGTTCATATATGATTAATGTAATAGGGTGTGGTTAGTGTACTGAGATATGGTCAGGTGTGTTGCAATGTAGGAACTAATTTGATAATTAACAGGTTATGTTAGTGGTTATAATAGACTGTCTTAAAGGGAGAGTCCACCCTCAGAATTTTTTTTTTAATTTGTAATGCTCAGAACAGTAACCAAAAATTCCACAATAATAATCACAAAATATACCTGATATCATAGATATAGGGAAATAATCTAAATTACTAGAGGGCCACTATTACGGCTGCATTGGAAGCCAGATTCTAAGGCGGGAAGGAGAAAAATTAAATGCTCTGACGTCACATCGGCATTCTCTAGACTGATGTGGATTATGGTTTCTCTTGAGTTTTAATTTCTGAACCATTTTAAACATCTTCCTCTTGCCAGGTTCCTTCTGGCTCAAACTGATATGGTTGTATGTCATTCATGATGTAATTTTAACAAGATAATGCCATTTAGTTCTGGAATAATTCTTTGCTCACACTTGTTTACATGCTTTTGTATGGGCTCTACAGACTTAAGGTCAACCTGATACGCTGAAGTGACATCAGTATTCAGGAGCTTCCAGTCTCTGTCTAGCTTCAAAATGGCGGTGCCCACAGGCCATTAAAGGTTGATTAATCCGCACTTTGAACTGGATTATTTAATATGTGGGTGATCGTTTTACATATTTTGACATTATTTATGATATATGTGAATATAGCTTTATTAGTCCTGAAAATTTGAAATGAAGGTGGACTATCCCTTTAAGTGTGAAATGAAAATGTGGTTTGAGTTAAACAAACACATAAAATGTCCATGGAGTTATATGTGCCATGTGTCTGTGATAGGAGGAATCATGAAATGAAGTAAAACAGTAAAATAATCATAGGATTAGGTCATTTTACATCACTAGGGCTGATGGGCCGCAGATATTGTTGAAATATATTGCTTAGACTGGCCCATTACTCACACGCTGTAATTATTATTATTATTATATACCATATTTATATAGCACTCTTTTCATAAACTATATCATGTTCAAAAGTGCTTTACAATACAAGACATATAAACGTAAAATGTTAAAATGACATGGAATAATATCTATTAAATGTAAAATAAAATATTACAATATAGTGGTGATTAATTTTTTGACGTAATAGTATGAATTAAAAAAAATTAATGTAGTTGTTTATTATGCACTGTCCCTTGTCTATTCTAGTATTTGATTTGGATATTCATTACTTAGTTTAATATATCAGGTAGGGTAATATAAGTGCTATATGAGTATTACGTTGTAGCATTTATAGGAATAAAATATCTTTATTTGGTCGTTGTATACTTTAAAAAATTGGCAGAGTGTATGATATTTATAACCAAAATATGAAATTATTGTATTACAGGGTTATTCCAGAACTATTTGTATGGGGCTGGCGGGATGTACTTTTTTATCCCCTAATTCTCACAACTTAATTGTTTTCCTAGATCCACCACCCACGTTTTTTATACACCCAACCATCCATAATTTAAAATTTATCTCGCAGTAATATTCTTCGTTAAATATGGCATCTGCATATGAAATGCTCTCGTTTTATCAAGTATTCTCATTTTCTATGCCATGTACAAAGTTAGTTTTCAGATTATTACACTTCATGCAGGTTTGCTAATAAATATTTTTTCTGTGCATGATCTGTTAGCTTTCTAGAAGTACGCATTTGTGATAATATTCATCCTCGATTGTGTTTTAGTTAGTGATTTGTTGTATGCCTACAAACCGAAGTATAAGGATATAATGTCCCCTGAAGGAATTGCCTATTTCGGCATAGGGCATTATAGTGTCCCCCCGATCAATTATGATAGTACGCAGCATCCAAGTGGACTATATAGCCTTAAAAATCAGGTTAGAATGTCTGAACAGTCAAAACACTATGGTCTTGATGTCATAAGATTTAAACATATCTGGGGAGTAAACATTCATCTTAGGGGACCCTAGGTCTTTTTACACCAGGCTTCACTGTGGACAACAAAACAATAATAATATTTTCACACGATAATAATTCATCACGTAGTTAATCCCGAGATCTCAAATTCGTATGAAGTTACATAAAAGCCTGCATGCATTCCACCAGTGTATACTTAATTAAAGGAGTGTTCACAGTGGAAAGTCTCAAATTATATCAAACTTATTTCATAGATTTTATCAATCCATTCCCTAGCCATAACATACCATAAACATTTATTGCATACACGTCAGATGTCACTATCGTTCACGATGATATTGACAAAATTAAAACGATCTTTTTCGGTGTTAAACCGCCGTTACATTATCTCCGATGATATTCATTTCTTCCTGTTTTTACTTAAAATATACATGGTGTTCAATTTCCAGACACCAACCCACCACCATACACAGATTTGCACAAAACGGAGCAACAATAAAAACATAGTTTACCCACCACCATCCACAATTTTTCTATTGCTCAGACCCCACACTCATGCATTATTAATCAAAATGCTGCTCGTGACCCCTTATAATAGTTGTAACTAGAATAGCTCCACAAGCATTCGATTACATTAATTTCTTTTTAAAAGTAGTACCACTCTGACTGCGTTACTTCCCTCCTTTGTTCCATAACAGGACCAAAGGAACGTTCATCAAGACGTAGGACAATCAGGCCGTTAAGACCGACATCCATACACCCGTTTCACGCTCAGGAAGCAACACTACGACTCATCATCGTGGCTTTGGGTCTGGAACCAGTTTTACCTGGTGTCCCGGCGATACATACTATAGAAATGATCCCTAAAAGTATGATCTTAACTAAAATCTTATCACCAAAGAGGGCACAGTACTCTTATCAACGGTCCATTTGGTTTTATTTATCACCCTCATTATTAATCAGGTTTATCATTAAGATAATAGGATCCAAATAACCACAAAGAAAGGCTTAATTTTCAGTGTTATTTGTACTTGCTGATAGCGTTGATGTTTTTTTCATGACGCTTTCTGATCTTCATCCTTTCTTTCTCTTAATGAGAAACAGCGAAAATAAATTGGTAATAAATATTAGGCAATCAAGTATGGAAGGTGGCGACACCACGTGAATGAGACGAATATGTTCAAAATAAATTAATGATAAACGTTTATGATCTATTAGTAAAAAAGACTGATAAATTCGAGAACAATCTTCAGACAAAGAAATTCGTATAAACACTCAGGCATAGAGAAAATTATATTTGAGCTGATGATGATGATGATGATGATGATATTTCAATTATGCGAATTTTCTTTTGGGCTGTTTTCAAGAAGGAGACAATATTTATACCCGAAATTCATATTTTACTTTAAAAGATTTCTAATGCAACAAACTTATATGTATCTGATTGTTTAGTATAATTGTTGTTTGAATAAAGAAAAAATACATGTTTGATTCCTTTTCTTGATAAAGTAAGTTACTGTATACGAATGA
>OFBK01000002.1_pt1 | contig 26195 bp, 26 predicted proteins | sample 1520571 | NCBI WGS metagenome assembly OFBK01 (sample SAMEA3696448, study PRJEB22514) | metagenome | biome: water; feature: marine; material: hydrothermal vent | place: Pacific Ocean | collected 2014-08-15 | depth 1539 m | reverse complement strand
GTCCCATCATCATGCCGCCTTCTTCACCTCCTGGTCCCATCATCATGCCGCCTTCTTCACCTCCTGGTCCCATCATCATGCCGCCTTCATTTTTCTGCCCTTCTCCAGGCATTCCAGGGCCTCCCGGACCCTCTTCATCTCCTGGTTTTCCTTCACCTCCTGGTCCCATCATCATGCCGCCTTCTTCATCTTCCTCTCCCTCTCCAGGCATTCCAGGTCCTCGTGGACCTTTTCTTCCAGGTCCTTCTTCTCCTTCTTCTTTTTCGCCTGGCGGACCTTCCTCATCTCCTGGTTTTCCTTCACCTTCCGGATCATCTTCGCCCGGTTTTGGCTCTCCTTCTTTTTCCTGAGGAGGTTTCCCTTCTCCATCTTTAGCTTCCCCGTCCTTCTTAGGTTTTTCTTCCTTTTGCTTTTCTTCTTCTTTCTTTTGTTCTTCCTCTTCCTCCTTTTTCTTTTTTTCATTTTCTTTGCGTACTTCTTCCGGATTTACTGCCTCTCCGAACTTGACATTATTAAAAGCCTTGGGGGAATCAGCCTTGAGGATCTGCTCGCGCATTTTTGGGGCAACTTCAACAGGTGCAGTTGGCGTTGAGTTTTGCTTAATTGTAGAAGCCTGGTTGGCAGGAACTTCGATCTCAATATCCGGCATACTCACTGGAGCCACAGAAACTATGCCGGAAATGGTCAGCAGACTGGTCTGAGTATTGGACGCACCAACCACAAAGTCGGTACCCCTCACACCTACCAGTGCGGTAACGGTACGAATCTGAAAGCGTTTCTTTTTGCTCTTGCGCTTGAGTTTGCCTTGAATCTTAAAACGGGCTTTTCCGGTCAGCAGGGAGATACTGCTGGTTTGCCGGGTAATCTTTCCCATACGGAAAAAGGAACGGGAGGAGAGTTCAATTATTTCAGGTTTGCCCCGGATCTTGATTTTAACGGATGTATCTTTGCCGGTCTGTACACGGTCTTTGGCATGGAGGACCATTTTAGCACCGGGCTTGCGCAGCAGACGAGTGCGTTCCGGACCGATCACCTTGACCGAACCTTTTTCCAGCAACAGCAGTCCCTGCTGTGCCTGCAGGGGAATTGCAGGAATGGCAGCCAGGAACAGGGCCAGCAGGAGTAAGACTCGAAATTTCATGAGTATGTTTGGTTTTTCTTTAAATCTAATTATTTTGAATTTTTTCTTACTGTGTCAAGCAGATAGTTTAATTTTCAATAAATGAGAATTACCTGCAGTTGTGTCGAATTCACTTTGTAGGTTTTTCCAACAATGTTTGAACTCTGCCGTTCCTGTTTTTGTGTCAGTCCAAAGATACACCACGGTGCGACAGGGTAGTTCAAGCTAAGAGTATAAACTTGATTCCGGTTCTTTTTCTTTTTATTGCAGATAGTAACACACTCCAGAGATGGATCAGCAACCTTATTTTCGGTTTCAGAAAAATCATACTGGATACCAAGAGAAACCGGCGGAATTGGATAATCTACTTTTAGTTTGGCTTTTTTTGCTTCGGTGTCCTTGTATGCTCCATTGAGGTTTGTGTCTTCAAGCGTTCCTCCAAAAGTTGTCTTTACGCCAAATATAGGAGTTACATAACCTGCCGCAAGTGTGGTTGAAAATCCGCTGTCATCGTTGGAACCCTCAACCAACTTTTTCTTACGGTCGATCTGCCAGTTCCATGTTGTACCTTTTTCAAGTTCCTGCTTGGCCTTGAGGGTGTAGACGTTGTCACGGGTCGCCCGTTTGTATTTTTTGGAAAGGCTGTCCCTGGGTGCAGATGTCACTGGTATTTCCCTTGTTCCCGCTTCATTTGTACCCAATGACAGCGTTAAGACGCCTGCCCAGCTCTCTCGTTCCTCCCACTCAATGCTGGCCTGTTTAAACAAAACCTTTTTGGATACATATTCACCATTGTGGTGCTGGTCGCCCATCAGGACTCCCCGTAAAAAAATGCTGGAATCATCGAAGAGATCGAAGCGGTAGGAGGGCACAAAGAGGATACTTGTAGAAAATGCTTTGGACTTACTGCTGTTGTCCTCGACCTTTTCAATGTTATCTTTGGTAACGCCGCTGAGGATAGTGATCAACTGAAAGGAGTCACCAAGTTTTGCTTTTTTAAGAAGTTCAGGAGTTTCATAGATTGTTCTAATTATCTTTCTTGCTTCGCCGAACTTGGTCTTAACGTAAACTTTAAAAATATTTACTCCTGGCTTTAGTTTATAAGGAATCTTCAGCCAAACCAGGCTTGCAGCCTTGGGGAATTTATGAGGTTTTCCATCAACAATTATTTTCTCAATTGGACTGAAGGTGCTGATCTGAATTTGGAGAACTCCCTGCTGTTCTTCAACTTTTTCAGGCGAGAGGCTGAAAATTAGAATTTCAGATTCATCTTCGGCAGACCACGCTGACTGAGGGCTCAGCAGAAAGAGAAACAGCAACAGAAAAAGCAGGATAGTGCTTCCAGCAAATTTTTTGTTTTTAAGCCGTTTATCCATTGGTGAGAAATCTCCCGGATGATGGTGATCGTTTTCTGGCAGCAGTGAAACGAGTTGAATCAGACCGGTGCACTTTTTTCTTTAAATGCTATCCATGAATACCTCGAAATTTAATTCAAGTTCTTTTTTTCAGGCAAATAACAATTGTTCTCACCTCGTGCAGGTTCTCTGCCAATATTAACTTTCTGAGATGAACGTGTCAATTGATAAGTTTAAATTGCTTGAAAACTGGCAGAAAAAGGGCTGCTGGCGTCAAATTTTTGTACCCTGCCGTTGGCTGCCAGGTGAAGCAAAAGCTGGAAAACTGTTTCTGTATTTATTGTTTTTCGGAGTATATCAGCAAGCTCAGTTGCAGTAAATTTTTGTTCCGGATGTGAGCGGAGATGGTGTTGAATTTTTACCGCAAGTTCTATCACATCACCAGCAGCTTGTTTTCCGGCTTCTACACCGGGTTGGTGATAGGCATTTATACCAACCAGAGATGCATATAAGCCGACTGCCCTTTCAAAAAGTGCAATCAAGGCTCCCAGAGTTTGAGTGTTAATTTCTTCAAGTGTGATGGTGAGGGAGGCACGTCCGTTTTGAAAAAGCGCTTCGCGGGTTCCAAGCAGAAAACCCTGCAGAAAATCTCCGGAAGTGACTCCGGATTCAACTTCAAGACTCCTGTTTTCACGGTCTTTTAGAACTTCGATGAAAGTTACAAAAAAATCGGCAGTACCGTCGCGGAGCTGCTGAACAAAAGCATGCTGATCGGTTGAACCTTTGTTGCCGTAAACAGTCAATCCCTGGTTTACTTTTTTGCCGACCAAATCTTTTTCCTTACCGATTGATTCCATTACCAGTTGCTGCAGATAACGGCTGAAGAGCAGCAATCTATCTTTGTAAGGCAGCAGCACCATCGCTTTTTCACCTTGGCCTCTGCCTGCATGGTGCCACATCCAGGCCAGCAGAGCAGCAGGATTATTGCTGACTTCCGGACTACGGGTAATTTCATCCATCGTTTTTGCGCCAGCTATAAATTCATAGATATTCAAACCCTGTAAAGCCGCAGGAAGCAGTCCAACTGCAGAAAATACCGATGTTCTCCCTCCAACCCAGTCCCACATTGGAAAGCGGTCAAGCCAGTTTTCCTGTGCTGCAAGTTGATCAAGTTGGCTGTTTGCGCCTGTGACTGCAACAGCGTGTTTTGTGAAATCCAGTCCGTTCTTTTCATAGACATCTCGAACCTCCAGCATTGCGTTCCGGGTTTCTTTTGTTCCTCCGGACTTGGAAATAACCAGCGTCAAAGTTTCCCCTAATCCTTTGCCGATTGAGGCCATGACCTGATCGATTCCGTCAGGGTCGGTATTGTCGATATAATAAAACTGCATGCTGTCCGTCCCAGAACCAAGCGCACTTTGTATGAACTGCGGACCAAGCGCGGAACCTCCGATTCCGAGCAGCAGCACATTCCGGAAAGAAGCAGCCTTTTGGGGCTGTAGTTTGTGTTCATGAATTTTGGCTGCAAATTCCTGAATTTTTTCCAGGGCGCTGCTGATTTCTCTTTGAATCTCGGCATTTGGAGCAAGCGCAGGATTTCGAAGCCAGTAATGACCAACCATGCGGTTTTCATCAGGATTTGCGATACCTCCCTTTTCCAGGTTCTGCATTTGTTGAAAAGCATTACGGAAAAGCATTTCCAGTTCATTCGGCAGTTTATCCGGAACATTCATTCGAGATGTATCAAGTGCCATCCCCAACTCCGGAAGGTCAAGGTAATGCTGCTGAAAATTTTGCCAGGTTACTGATTTTGTCATTCCTTTATTTTGTTTGTGATTCATTTGTGAATGGTTTTTAATCTTTGAGTACACAAAATTTCAGTAATCTCATCGTCTGAAAGCTGATTCAGGCATCCGCCATGCGGACAGTTTTTCAATTCACAAATCTCGGGCCAGTCCAGATTTGGTGTCACCACCCATTGTTGCTGATCGTACGGTCCCCAGCGAGTTGGCGTATGTGGTTTTGCAGGACAGAAAAATCCAAGCAGCGGAGTTCCTGCAGCATTTGCCAGATGCAAAGGTCCGGTGCTGCTGGTAATCAACAACGAAGCATTCCGGATCACAGTAAATAATTCTGCAAGTGAAAATCGTCCAACAGTCTTCTTTACTCTCTCTTCTGGAAAATCCGCAGCCAGTGTATTCACCACATTTTCTTCTCCGGAAACTCCTGTTAATAAAACCGTCCAGTCAGTTTTTTCCAGTAACAGTCGTATTATCAGTTTGTATTGCTCCTCATTCAAATTTGGAGCAGAAGCACCGCTTCCGGAATGCAATATAACATAATCCTTAGATTTTAGTTCTGTCTGGAAATCATCCCACCACGGTTCTGGTGTCCATTGCTTAAACTCGTAATGAGGCTGGGTTATTTTGTCCGGCATAAGTGATTCAAGCAGGGAAAGATTGTATTCAGACTCATGTTTCCGGTAGTCATTTCGGTGTTCGTAAATGCGCCTGTTCATAAGGAATGAATACCAGCGGTAACCTGTACCGATCCGGAGAGGAATATTTGCTTTTAGCAGAGCAAAGGCTAATTCCGGTCGGGGATAAAACAGTATTGCCGCGTCAAAATTCAGTTCCTGAAGTTCGCTACTGAGCTTAAGAAGCCCTTTCCAGCCCTTGTGACGTCCCTGTGGTTCATAGCTCAGCAAGAGGTCTATTCCCGTATATTGCTCAAACAGGGGAACAGTGTAAGGCTGTGCCAAAAATGAAATGAACGCTTCTGGGTAATTATTGCGTAAAGCTGTAACTGCAGGAAAAGTCAGAATGGTATCGCCAACCCGATCCGTGCGGATCAGCAGGAAACGTTTGCGGGAATCGGATGAAGGATTTGTTGACATGAATACATTATCAAATATTCAGGAAAAAACATTTACTATGCCTGAAAAATATTGCTCCAAAGTTTGCCTGAAACTTGGCGTCCTATTTCGGCAATGGATTCAGTAAGAGGGATGGATTTTGGACAGGCTTCAACACAGTTTTGCGCATTGCCGCAATCGGCAATTCCACCTTCCTGCATAAGAGTGTCGAGCCGCTCATCCGCTATGTTTTTTGCAGTAGGATGCATATTGAAAAGGCGTGATTGACTGATGGCCGCAGCACCAAGGAAGTTGTTGTTGAGACTGTATTGCGGACAAGCTTCCACGCAGCATCCGCAAGTCATGCACTCAGAAAGTTTGTAGGCAATTTCCTGATGATTTTGAGGTTCACGGATTCCGGGTCCAAGATCGTGGTAGCCGTCTGCTGTGACCCAGGCCTGTACTTTTTTCAAGGCACCAAACATCCGGGAACGATCTACTGCTAAATCACGTACTACCGGAAACTTGCTCAGGGGCTCCAAAGTGATCGGTTTTTCTAGCTGATCCACTAATGCACTGCAGGACTGATGCACCTTCCCGTTAATCACCATTGTGCATGAACCGCAAACTTCTTCCAGGCAGTTGCATTCCCAGACCACCGGTGCGACTTTTTCTCCTTTGGAGTTTTCCGGATTTGCCTGAATATCCATCAAACAGGAAATTACATTGGAGTTTGGGACATGTGGAATGACGAAAGTTTCCCAGTAGGAACCGGAACTTTCCGAATCCTGACGTTTAATTTTGATAGTAATAGTATCTGGCATAATATCATTTATGATTTAAGTTTTCGGATTTCGGATATCGCTTTTTCAAAATCCGATTGTGCAGATGTTATGTGAATCAGTCGTATTTCCTGGGACGAGGTGCAATGAGTGATTCATCCACATCCTCATAAGTAATTTCCGGCCCGCCATTTTTGAAAATTGCAATGGTGCTTTTGAGCCATTTTTTATTATTTTCGGCAAACCGTTTCATATACGCCAAATGTTCAGGAGCAAAGTCTTCTTCATTTACTTTTCCGGTGGCTTTCTGTTTTTCATATTCCAGATAAGATTCTGGTCGGAAATCGCTCGGCTGATTGAGGTCAAATTCCGGTTTGTAATGTGAACCCCGGAATTCGTTTCTTAACAACGCACCCTTGGTGATAATTTTCGAAAGCTGAATCATGTTCCAGAGTTGGTTGATGAAACTTGGAACCGGATTTGACCAATCTGTTGTATCAACACAGTTTACGTTCTTCCAACGCTCTTCAAATTCATCAATTTTGTTGAGAGTTGCCTGCAACTTAGAATTTTCTCGGACAATCAAAACATTGGAAATCATTTCCTCTGCCATTTCTCTGTGCAGTGCATAAGGGTTTTCATTTCCGGACATTTTCTTAATTTCCGCATATTTTTCCTGCCATTGTTTAGTTGCCTCCGTAAACAATTTTTCATGAACATCATCAGCCCCTTCCGGGACATTTTTGACATAATTGAGCACGCCCGGACTCATCATCAAACCGGTGTAAATGCAACTCAACAAAGAATTTGCTCCCAGGCGGTTTCCGCCGTGATACTGATAATCCGCTTCTCCCGCCGCATAAAGCCCGGTGATTGAAGTCATTTGATTTTGTGGCGATTGGTGGTCGATTAAACCTTCCTCAGTTCTCGTGTAATCAGTCCAGATTCCACCCATTGAATAATGCACTGCCGGAAAAATTTCCATTGGTTCTTCACGAGGATCGACTCCGGTAAATTTTTCGTAAATCTCCAAAATACCTCCCAAACGCCGATCCAGAAATTCGCGGGTGTGATGCGTTAAATCCAAGTAAACTTTCATTTCACCGTGAACGCCTAATTTGTCGTTAACGCAAATGTCGTAAATTTCCCTTGCTCCCACATCACGCGGAACTAAATTCCCAAAAAGCGGATAACGTTCCTCAAGGAAATAAAAACGTTCTTTTTCAGGTATATCCTTCGGCTTGCGCGAATCCCCGGCCTTTCGCGGTACCCATACTCTTCCGCCCTCTCCCCGTGCGGATTCACTCATCAAACGTAATTTATCACGACCGGGAATGGCTGATGGATGGATTTGGATAAATTCACCGTTCCCATATTTCGCGCCCTGTAAATATGCAGAAGTAACTGCAGTTCCTGTGCAAACCATGGAATTGGTGGAACGTCCGTAAACCAGTCCCGGACCTCCGGTGGCTAAAATAACGGCATCGCCTCTTTCGGTGCTAATTTCGCCTGAACGCAAATTGTGGATGACCGCACCAACGCAGCGTCCATCACCGTTTAGTACAGCGCCGAGATATTCATGCCACTCCATTTTTTCGACCAGGCCCTGTACTTCGTAATGGCGTACCTGTTCGTCGAGTGCATACAAAAGCTGCTGGCCTGTAGTTGCACCGGCGAATGCAGTGCGGTGATAGAGCGTTCCTCCAAATCTACGAAAATCAAGATTGCCTTCAGGAGTTCGGTTGAAAGTTACTCCGAGCCTGTCCATCAGGTTGATGATATACGGTGCATGATGGCACATATCTTTGCAAAGTGGCTGGTGTGCTAAAAAATCACCGCCCTTCACGGTATCATAAAAATGAATGTCCGGAGAATCTCCCTCGCCTTTGATATTGACTGCCCCGTTGATGCCTCCCTGGGCACAAACTGAATGCGAGCGTTTTACCGGCAGAAACGAAACCAGCAAAACTGACATGCCCAGTTCCGCCATTTTCATGGTTGCGGCCAATCCGGCTAAACCTCCTCCAATTACAATTACTCGTTGTTTGCTCATCTGAAAAGATCTGTTTACCAAATTGCAGACAGTGCATACAGGGCACTTGCCGATAAAATGAAGAAAAGAAGAATGCTAAAAATACGAACCTTTATTTGGGATTTTGGAGTGAGGGCGATACCCCAGGTCATGCAAAAAGTGTTGAGACCATTTGAAAAATGAAAGACCGCTCCGATAATACCAAGCAGATAAACCGCTTTGGTGATCATGCCAGAATCAGGATCTGTAAAGCCGCTGGAAAGATGCTCAAAATGGGTCCCCCAGGTCCCGGATATCCAAGGCCCAAACTGGGTGTTCCAAACATGTGCGAGAATGAAAAGGAGTACGCCGATGCCGCTGATTCGCTGCAGCCAATACAACAGGTGTGAAAAATATGTGTAAGAAGGTTGTACGGTGGATTCAAAAATCAGGCGAACACCAAGGAAGGCATGAAAGAAGAGAGGAATATAAACAACTATGACTAGGGTCCAAATCGCCAAGGGACTGTCATAGAAACTGTTGACTGCAGTATTGTATGTTTCTGCCCCTGAATGCAGATACAATTGCAAATAGAGATGATACACCAAAAACAGACCCACCGGCACAACACCCGTCAAACTGTGAATGCGCCGCATTAGAAAATGTGAGTCCATAAATCACCCTTAACTAAAATACATACGTTAAATAAACCAGCAGAAAACCTGAATTTATTTTAGCACGAAAGGCAGAAAATTAGAAAGTGGTTATTTCTGTGACTATCGGATCAGAACGATCTAATGCAATTATGAAAGCGACAGAAAAGTCAGCTTGCGACAGTTTTTGAAATGGACAGTCCAAGGCGTGACTTGTAACGTGCGCCGGTACGTTTGTGCAGGATTCCTTTAGTGACAGCTTTATCGATATTTTTTTGAACTCCGGAATAAGCTTCACGTGCCTGATCCATATTTCCTCCATCCAGAATCAGTCGGAATTTTTTGATGACTGTACGCAGATCTGCTCGCTGAGAACGCTTTTGTGCAGTACGTTTTATTGTTTGTCGAACACGCTTAAGCGCTGACTTGTGATGGGCCATAAGTGTTTTCCTTTTTTCCTAAAAAGCGTTGATAAAATGATCAATGTTCGGCGGTTTTCCATCCGCCAGTTGTACAGCAATCACGTCAAAACGCGGTTGCAGGTACGTTAGATGCTTCCGGCTGAGATAAAGCTCACCCAGTTGGCGCAACTTTCCAATTTTTTTCGCAGTTACCGATAAAGACGGATGTGGTCCACTGCTGCCCCTGCGGGTTTTTACTTCACAAAATATAAGGAACTCCCCGTAAGCTGCAATAATATCAAGTTCACCAAGTCTGGAATGGTGATTCCGTTCAATAATGCGATATCCTTGCTCTTGTAAAAAATTACAGGCAATTTGCTCTCCTGCTGCTCCAGTCTGCTGTCGTGCCTTTGTCACAGCAAATTCAATTGAGCAGTAGACGATCTGTCCAGCTTTGACAGGGATTTGAGCCTGAAAGATCGCCTATGTAAGGGTGACAATCCATATTTCTCAATGGCTGCCCTATGTCGTTTTGTCGGATATCCTTTGTGACCTTCAAAGCCCCATTCCGGATAACGTTTTGCATTTTCGACCATTACTCGGTCCCGTGTAACTTTGGCCAAAATTGAAGCTGCAGCAATGCTTTTGGAACGAGCATCTCCCTTAACTACTGCTTCACCCCGAATTGTAGTTTGCGGGAACCTGTTTCCGTCAACAAGAGCATAATCCGGAGCAGGTTCTATTTCAGTCAGGCAGCGTAACATTCCATGAAGCGTAGCCTGCAAAATATTCAGCCTGTCAATTTCTTCTGCAGAAATTGAGACGATTTTGAAAGCCAGAGCCTCAGAACAAATAACGTCAAATAACTGTTCCCGTTTTGTTGAAGAAAGCTTTTTAGAATCGTTCAGCGGATGCTCGGCATTCCAATCTTTTCCTAAAATAACTGCTGCAACCATCACTGGTCCGGCCAGTGGGCCTCGTCCTGCTTCATCTACACCAGCAACTTGCTGAAAACCACGGTCTTGGGCCGCTGTTTCAAGTTCAAATGTTGGACTGAAGTTATGCTGATGGCCGTGCCGTGATGCGTTCTTTGATCCTGGCTGCTTTCCCACGACGCGCTCTCAGGTAATAAAGTTTTGCCTGGCGCACTTTCCCGACTTTAATGACATCAATACTATCAATCCGGGGAGAGTGCAGCGGAAAAATTCGTTCAACACCATACCCCTGGGTTACTTTTCGTACAGTGAAAGTGGCTTTGTTGTTACGTGCACTGCAGTGCTTGCCAATGATGACACCCTCAAATGCCTGTATGCGTTCTTTGTTTCCTTCAGTAATTCGGTAATTAACCCGGACGCTGGATCCGACTCTTAGCTCCGGCAACCCGCTGCGTAATTGCGATTGCTCAATCTTTTCCATTACAGTAGACATTTTTTCTCGTTTGCTAAGGTGAATAATATAGTTGTCTGTATTATTTAATTTTAGTTTTACATTGAAGCAAGTCCGGGCGGCGATTTTTTGTCCGTTCTAAAGCTTGTTCTTCACGCCACTGGGCGATAATTTTATGGTTTCCTGACTTTAATTCTTCCGGAACTTCCATACCCTCAAAACTTGCAGGTCGTGTGTATTGCGGAAATTCCAGCATGGGCTGCGTGAAAGATTCATGTACAGCTGATTCTTGGTTACCAAGAACGTCGGGTACAAGTCGACTGATGGTTTCAATCATTGTCATAGTAATGACCTCACCTCCCATACAGATGAAATCTCCACCTGAAATTTCCTCATCCACCAAACTGCGTAACCGTTCGTCGAATCCTTCGTAACGGCCGCAGATCAGTGTCAAGACTGCTTTTTTCCTACTTAACTCTCTTGCTTTTTCCTGTGAAAAAGGTCGTCCCTGCGGAGTCACTAAAATTGTGTGAGTTTCCCGGCCACTGCTGCGGTGAAACTCTTTTTGCTCCTTAAGTGTCTGAGCAATCGGCTCAATCCGCAAGACCATTCCCGGTCCGCCTCCGTAAGGTGTATCATCTACCTGTAGATGTTTCCCGTGTCCGTGCTTGCGAAAATTAACCAGACTTACATTCAGGTACTGCTTCTCAATTGCCCGTTTAATCAGGCTTTCTTCCAGAAAAGAAGTAAAAATATCCGGGAATAATGTTAAAACTTCAAAGCGTAACATTACTCTCCGGTGCTGTTTCTTCAATCAATCCAGGTAACGGGTCAATTTTCATCCGCCGGGACTCAACATCCAGTTCAAGTACTACATGCGGAACATCCGGAATCATGAAACTGCTTTTACCGTTACGCACCTCATAAACGTTGTTTGCTCCGGTTTCCAGAACATCTGAAATTTCTCCCAAAAAACGTCCGTTTTTATCTTCTACACTGCACCCTATAAGCTGATGCACGAAGACTTCGCTGGATTCCAAAGGCCTTAACTGATCATCCGGCAATAATAAGCGGCAGCTTTTAAGCTTTTCAGCAGCAGTACGGGAATCAATTTCTTCAAAGAGAACGATCCAGCCACTTTTTGTCGGTCGAATCTGCAGAACTTTTAAGCTTTGTAACTGTCTTTCAGATTCTAAAAAGAAAAGCTCTACATTCAGATAATAATCAGGAGTATCTGTAAAGTATTTTACTCTAACTGCTCCTTTTATCCCGTGAGCACCAACAATTGTGGCAACCCAAGTCAGCTCATCATAATCATTAAAAACACTCATCGCGGTACTTATCGAAAAAAACGATTAACCCCGAAAGCTTATCAGACTTTGATTTTTGCCTGCTTCATCAATTTGCTGACTCGTTCCGTCGGTTGTGCACCCACGGAAAGCCAGTGCTTGACTCGCTCTTCATCAATTCCAAAGCGGTTTTCTGAGACCATTGGATTGTAAAATCCAATGTGTTCAAGATAACGACCGTCGCGTTTACAACGTTGATCTGCAACTACAACACGGTAGTAAGGTTTCTTTTTTGTACCACCCCTGGCGAGACGTATTTTAACCATAATAATAAGTTTTCAGTTTTCAGTTTTCAGTTTGACCTGCCGGTGCCCTGAATCCAGCACCCGGACCCTTCAATTAGGCATCATATCCTGCATCATGCGCATGGCTTTGCCCGGATTGGAAACTTTTGTGAGCTTTTGCATCATTTTACGCATTTGGATAAATTGCTTAAGCAGTCTATTTATTTCGCTGACGGTTGTGCCGCTGCCTTTTGCGATCCTTATTCTCCGCGAGCCATTCATCAGTTTGTGGTTATTTCTTTCTTTAATAGTCATCGATGAAATGATGGCATCAATATGAATCAGTTTTTTGTCGTCAATATTTGCATCGTTAACAGAAGAAGCATTCATGCCGGGCAGCATTCCAATTACGTCTTTTATTGATCCCATTTTTCGCATCGAACGCAACTGATCTCTAAAATCCTCAAGCGTAAATTCGTTACGCCTCAGCTTTTTCTGTATCTGCAGGGCTTCACGTTCACTGAAAGAGTCTTCAACCTTTTCGATCAGTGAGAGCATATCGCCCATGCCTAAAATTCTGGAAGCAATTCTTTCTGGATGGAATGCTTCCGAATTTTCGAGTTTTTCGCCTACCGCAATAAACTTAATCGGTTTTTGCGTAATGGCCCGGATAGAAAGTGCTGCGCCACCGCGGGCGTCTCCATCCATTTTCGTCAACATCACACCCGTAATGTCAAGCAAATCATTGAAGCCTTTTGCCACACTGACTGCTTCCTGTCCTGTCATTGCATCAGCGGCAAAAAGAATTTCATGAGGCATGACGGAATCTTTGATCCGACTCAATTCCTCCATCAATTCCTGGTCTATGTGCAACCGTCCTGCAGTGTCGATAAAGACGGCATCGGCTTCTTCCTGCTTTGCAGCCTCGAGTCCATTCTGGACTATATCCAGTGGATTTTGATCTGTACGGGAAGGGTAGCATGAAATTCCCAATGTGTCCGCCAAGACTTGCAGTTGCTGGATAGCAGCCGGTCGGTAGATATCAGCGGGAATTAAATAAGGGCGCTTCCCTTCAGTTTTGTAAAGTCGTGCTAACTTTCCTGCGGATGAGGTTTTACCTGATCCCTGGAGGCCAACCAGCATTGTGACCAATGGAGCAGTTTCCGGTTCGGTTAATCCAGAATTAGCACCGCCCATCATCTCTGTCAGTTCCTCGTTGACAATTTTAATGAACTGCTGACCCGGAGTAAGACTGCCCTGTACCTCTTCACCAACCGCTCTGTACTTAACTGAGCGTAAAAAAGCCTTAACAACTCTAAAATTAACATCCGCCTCCAAAAGGGCCATTTTGACCTCATTTAGAGTTTTACTCACATTTTCTTCCGTCAAACGACCCCGTCCACGTACCTTACGTAACGAACCGCTTAATTTGTCTGACAGGGTCTCAAACATAGGCTTATTGAAAAGTGATTAACATAATATTAGATCAAATTAATGGTGTTTTTGTCAAGCTGTTTTGCAGTTTATGCTTGGGGATCAACAAATATACTGTCCGGGCTGGCGCAAGGAATTCCTTTTTTTACTCAACTTTCTGCTTCTATTGCCTGCAAATAAATGATACAAGTTTAGTATATCAAACTGGTATTTATTTGTGGCAGTTATATTTGCTTTTTTAGAAGTTTGGATGAGTTGTTTTATTCCCAAAAATCGGTACGGATTTTCTTTTTTTTGTGGCGAGGCAGTTTAATTTTTCGTTCTGTTGATTCCGGAGATGTGTCCGTGGATTGTTTTTCAGGATCCGGATTCTCGGTGGGAGGTTGGTAAGCTGTTTCCAAAAAAGTTGGACCAGTCCCTGCGTTGCGGGTTTCAGACATGGAGAGATCGTAACGTGGAATGACGGTTTGAAATTGTGTGCTGTGTGTCGCAGCAGCAGGAGTGACCTTGTCAAGGTTCCCGTCAACATAAGTGGGATAAAAATTGGTGGTACCTTTCAAGCGCTTCCAGCTCGCCTTGCGGCGTTTATCTTCTTCACTCATGACTTGGATTTCGTTCTGGTGGTATTCTCAGTTTTTACTGAAAGATTGAAATGTTGTTAGTACCCTTATAAACTAATTAGAGCAAAATGCAAACCATCTTCATAATTTTACTTTGTCTATGAATACAAACAGCGCAGGTGCTCCACTTAACCTGGTATTGGCCAGTCCTCGTGGATTTTGTGCCGGAGTAGATCGTGCGATCACTATTGTTGAAAAAGCTTTGGAAATGTATGGTGCTCCGATTTATGTTCAGCATGAAATTGTCCATAACAAGCATGTTGTTCAGCGCCTTCGGAACGAGGGTGCCGTTTTTGTGGAAAATATTGATGAAATCCCTGAAGGTTCACATGCAATTTTTTCTGCTCATGGAGTTTCTCCGGAAGTTCGAAAAAGAGCAGAGAAACGTAAATTACAGGTACTGGATGCGACCTGTCCTCTGGTTACAAAAGTTCATAGAGAAGCTCAGCGCTATGCCCAAAAAGAGCACACCATTATCCTTATAGGACATCATAACCATGTTGAGGTTAAAGGGACTGTTGGAGAAGCTCCCGAACATATTTTTGTAGTTGGAACAGTAGAAGAAGTATCGGATCTGAAGATTCCGGATGAGAAAAAGGTAGGTTATATCACTCAAACCACTTTATCTTTGGATGATACTGCAGAAATTATCACTGCGCTTAAAAAACGCTTCCCGGAAATAAAGGGTCCGGCTAAAGATGATATTTGTTATGCTACACAAAATCGCCAAAATGCAGTGAAGGCTTTGAGTAAGGAAGTTGATTTGGTACTGGTAGTGGGGGCACAGAACAGCTCAAATTCGGTGCGTTTACTGGAAGTTGCGGAAACAACAGGAGTTAAGGCCCGCCGCATTGAATCTGCAGCAGAATTGGATCCGGAATGGTTGGAAGAGGTCCGGAACGTTGGTATTACTGCAGGAGCATCCGCGCCTGAGGATATCGTGCAGGGCATAGTTGCAGAAATCAGTAAGATGTCATCTTCAAGCAGTGTCCGTGATCTTGAAATAGTTCAAGAGGATGTTACGTTTGCTTTGCCGACTGTGTTAAGAAATGCTTAAATTTGGTGGCCGCTTTTCCCCGAGGTGAAATGCGATTTTTATCTTCCGGATCCATTTCACCAAAAGTCTGCTCATGCTCTGAAGGCTGAAAAATTGCGTCCCAACCAAAATTAAGTGAGCCTCTTGGTTTGACGATTACACCTTTCACTTTTCCTTCAAACAAATACATAGATTTACCATTATTGGTATATCCTAAACAACAAACGGCCTGAGCGGACTTATCTTTAAATTGAGATAAAGCACTTACCATTCCCGCCAAACCAAGGTTCTCTATAAACCACTTGACGAGTGGTCCGGGAAGTTCATTCCATGCTTTAAAATACAGTGATGTGTCTTCAACGATCACTGGAGCATGAATGTGTTCGTATGCCTGCTTCAGTTTATGTTTTACCAGTTCCTGGAGATCAGTAGTTTGGATTTCCTGTAAATCCAGCTCTAATGGAGTTAACCGGTATTCCAATAACTCAGATAACTCACTTAGTTTATTGGGATTTGATGTTGCAAAGTGGAGATTCAAGAGAAAATTAGGCCAGAGCGGTGTAACGGACGGTTCGTTTGAATTTAAACTGAGAAATGAGTTCTTTGACAGATTTACTGCAAATAATGGATTCTACAAACAAGCATTTAGAGGTGCGAGGTTTGCGTTTTTAATGGTTTTTGCATTTGACAAAGCACGGGGTAGAACACTCCAAACATAAAATTCGGTGGTACGCAGCTTATTCCAGTAAAACTGAGCTTCTTCATTTTCCTCCAGCAATTCTGCCTGAGAAGTTGCTTCAGCAAGCAAGGCTTTCCATTTTTGCTGAGCTGAATCAGCCTGTTTGAGCAGATAAAAACAACACAGTACATCGCCCATCAAATCCAGCATATTGACTGCATAAAGGACATAACCGTCTTTTCCCTGTTCTTCTCCAATTTTTTTCAAACCGGCAATGCTTTCCTGCATCAATGTCCGGTAACTTTCCCATTCTGCAACCCAGCCGGCGAGTTCATCTTCTGGAGCATGATTGTCAAACCAGCTCAATTCCTGTTGAAGAACTTTGAGCAACTGTCCTTTTTTGGCAGAAAATTTTCTGCTAACTAGATCAAGAGCCTGAATTCCATTTGTGCCTTCATAAATCGAGGCGATTTTCTGGTCACGTGCATTTTGCTCAAGCGGAAAATCCTGTGTAAATCCAACACCACCCAAAACCTGAATGCCGATCCGCGCCACGTCAAATCCCTGATCAGTACCGAATGCTTTGCAGACTGGAATATGTAGGTCAAGCAAGTCTTGATATTTTTCGCGTGATTCTTCCGGGCCATGATGCGCCATGTCCGTGTACCATGCTGTCGTGTACATCAGGGCACGCAGTCCTTCCGTTACGGCTTTCATCTGCATCAGCATTCTGCGCACATCCGGGAACTCAATGATTGCAGCTTTTTCACCAGGATGAATTGCAGATGGTCCCTGAGTACGTTCTTTTGCATATGCCCATGCATTTTGCACAGCTGCACCTGCTCCGGCAAGTCCCTGCAAACCGACGAGTAAGCGGGCTTCATTCATCAGCTGGAACATTTGCGCCATACCGATATTTTCGGCTTTCAGCAAATAGCCGTGACAACTTGCATTATCTCCAAATGAGAGTAAGCAAGTTGGTGATCCGTTGATCCCCATTTTATGTTCAATGCTGATCACCTTCACATCATTCGGTGTTCCATCCATTCGAATTTTAGGAACTATAAAAAGGCTGATGCCTTTAGTTCCTTCAGGGGCATCTGTGGTGCGTGCCAGCAGCAGATGGATGATGTTTTCCGCCATATCATGGTCACCGTTTGTGATAAACTGTTTTGTACCTTTTATCAGGTAGTGTCCAGCTTCCTGTTTTGTAGCACTGGTGGCAGCATCGCCAACTGCACTTCCGGCCTGAGGTTCTGTCAGACACATCGATCCGGACCACTTGCCGCCGAACATTTTTTCGCAAAAGGTGTTTTTTTGTTCTTCTGAACCAAAAGTGTAAATCAGGTTTGCCGAACCGGATGTGAGTGATGCGCCGATGGTAAATCCCTGGTTTGCCGCCAATTGGGTTTCTTTAGCAATCATAGAAATCACTTCCGGAAGTCCTTGTCCTCCATATTCGGGAGGCATATTCATGCTCAACCAACCACCCTCGCCAAGTTGTTTCCAGGCATTTGCAAAACCATCTGGAGTTACCACAGAGCCATTTTCTATTCTACAACCCTGGCGGTCTCCATTTTCGTTGAGGGGGCCAAGTACCTGTTCCGAAAAAGTACTGGCCTCGTTGATAATCATTGTAAACATCTCTTCGTCAAATTCAGCAAAGTCCGGAAGTTCACACAATTTTCCGGCTTTCAAAGTTTCGTTAACCACGAATTGAAGCTCTCTGCGGTCGACTTGATATTCGGTGCTGCTCATGATGTTTTTTGAGTTTAAAAGAGGATAGGATCGGTTTTGAGATTCATATTTTGATCTGTCTGATGTTCCGGTTATTGACTGACTAAAAAGGAATCAGTCTATTTTCTGAAATATAATTGAGGCATTTGTACCACCGAAACCAAAGGCATTTGACATTGCAACGCGCATTTCTTTTGACTTTCCGGTATTCGGTGTCACATCCAAATCACATTCCGGATCCAAATTTTCGATATTGATAGTTGGCGGAATAAAATTATGGTGTAAAGCTTTAATGGAAAAGATTGCTTCAATTGCTGCTGCAGCTCCGAGAAGATGTCCAGTCATGGATTTGGTTGAACTGATAGAAAGTTGCTGGGCGGCTTTTTCTCCCAAAGCCATTTTTATGGCTCTTAGTTCGTTAAGGTCACCGACTGGGGTTGATGTACCATGAGCATTGACATAATCAATTTCCTCTGGAGCCAAACCGGAATCTTTGAGGGTCATTTTCATGGCTCGCGTGGGGCCTTCTGATGAGGGAGATGTCACATGGTGTGCGTCTGAACTGAAACCGTATCCTGTTATTTCACAGTAAATACGTGCTCCCCGTGCTTTGGCAAATTCGTATTCTTCAAGAATTAGCATCCCTGAACCTTCGCCCATGACAAACCCGTCACGGTCTTTGTCGAAAGGCCGGCTTGCTTTCTGTGGGTCATCATTTCTGGTACTTAGAGCATGCATTGACGCAAAACCTGCAATACCGAGTGGTGTCACACTTGATTCCGCACCGCCTGAAATTACAACTTTTGCATCACCACGTTCAATAGTTCGGGCTGCAGTGCCAATTGCGTGATTGGAAGATGCACAAGCTGAAACGGTGCAGGCGGTGTAACTTTTGGCTCGAAAAAGAAGTGAGACATATCCCGGTGCCAAATTACTTAAAGTCATCGGGATAAAAAACGGGCTGACACGTTTGGGGCCGCGCTCTTCAATAATTTTGGAGTATCGTTCTATACAGCCCAGTCCACCAATTCCGACGCCCATTGAAACACCTACTTCTTCTTCAAGATCTTCAGTGATCTCCAAGTTTGCGTCAAGCAAAGCTTCCTGTGTGGCACCAATTGAATACTGAATGAACAGGTCCATTTTTTTGGCTTCTTTGATCGGAATGATTTCAGGCAGCTGGAAATTTTTTATTTCACCTGCAATCTGACAACGGAATAATTCAGGATCAAAATGAGTGATCCGGTCTATTCCAGATTGTCCATTGGTGCAGGCCTCCCAGGAAGAGGAGACATCATTTCCGAGAGGGGACATGCACCCGAGTCCCGTCACTACAACGCGGTTTCCCATGCTCTTTCAGATTGATTACGTGAAATGATGACAAGCACGATTATTTGTTAACTGTGCCACGTCTTCATTTAAAGTTTTTTATCGTTACTCAGGCTTTGGATTCAGCTATGAAATCCACTGCAGACTGAACGGTGGTAATTTTTTCTGCAGCCTCATCAGGAATATCTACCTCAAACTCCTCCTCTAGAGCCATCACCAGTTCTACAGTATCCAATGAGTCTGCATCTAAATCTTCAATGAAATGTGAACTCATTTTGATTTCTGATTCATCCTTACCTAATTGCTCACTTATGATTTGGATGACCTTAGCTTGTATTTCTTCCATTATATATTTTGATTAAAGGTTTGAAAAATTAATTAAACGAGGTTTATTTTTTGTCAGGTATTAAAAAAAATCAACCCTGTTTTTGCAAGTACTAATGTTTAGTACATTCCTCCATTCACATGCAGAATAGTTCCGGTAATGTACGAAGCCTCTTTTGAGGCCAAAAAAGCGACTGCATTAGCAATATCTTCTGCATCTCCCATCCGGCCCAAAGGAATTTGCTGCAGGATTACTTCCTGCTGACTTTCATTGAGAGCTTGCGTCATTGCTGTATCTATAAATCCCGGGGCAACAGCATTGACTGTAATTCCCCGGACACCAACTTCACGGGCCAGTGACTTGGTAAAACCAACCAGAGCAGATTTAGTTGAACTATAATTGACTTGTCCCGGATTTCCAGTAAAGCCGACCACAGAAGAAATATTAATAATTTTCCCAGTACGCTGCTTTACCATTAGCCGGATCACTGCTTTGGTAACATTGAACACTCCATTGAGATTGACATCAATTACTTTTGACCACTGCTCCGATTTCATACGCAGAAACAGATTGTCCTGCGTTATTCCTGCATTGTTGACTAAAATATGAATTCCACTCAGTTCATCGGTTATATTTTTAACCATCGCATCAATGGTTTCAATATTTGTTACATCTACCTCAAAAGTCATGCATTTACGGCCCAATGCTTCCACTTCTCCACGCACTTCCGCAACATCCGGACTCATATCCGCCAACACGATATCTGCTCCGGACCCTGCTAATTTTAAGGCAATAGTTTTACCAATACCCCTTCCAGCTCCAGTTATAAGTGCAGTCTGGCCTTCAAAATTCATGGCAGTTTCTGTAGTTTTATTGACAGTTAAACTCTTCTGTTGAGCAGATGTAATTGTTGCAGATTTTCTTTCTGACAAAGATACATCAGCGGATTTTAAAATAAATAATCAGCGTAAATACAAACAGCCAAATTGATTTGAGATGCATGTGCCAAATAACGCGACTGTTAACTTCCTGAGGATTTAACAGCTTATTCTCTTCAGGAACAGGATCTATTCCAAGTTTATTCTGCAACATTATCCAAACAGAGACAACTTCTTGTTTCTTTTCAGAATAAGTCCACAGGCGTTGAAGATGATGATGGTATGGTGAGCGTAAAAAAAAGCGATATCGCTCAGCAGTAGGCCTGCCTTTCCGCCACACTATGAACCTGAAAAATGTACGTTGAATGATAGAGGAAAGTACTGAAAATACAAAAACTCCACCTACAATCGGTAAAAATAATTCTGCTTTTACAAAAATAAACATAGCTGAAACCATGCTGCCCAATGCAAGTGCCCCCAAGTCGCCCATGTAAATCAATGCTGGCGGAGAATTGTATTTTAGAAAAGCAACACCTGCACTAATGACCAGGGCAGAGAGAACTGCTAATTCCTTGATATCATGTGAAAGACTTGGGATCTTCAGCCTTGCCGCAAATTCTGGGTCTCCTCCTATGTAGGCCACAAGTCCGACAAACATGGCACAAGTCATCAAGGGTACAGTTGCCAGAGAGTCCATGCCGTCTGTCAAGTTAACTGCATTTGCTCCACCAACGATGATGATGGTCATGAATGGAATAAAAAGATATTTTGGCAAGTAAGGATATGCTGTTTTCAGCGGTACGAGTGGTACTGCTAAATGTCCATCAATATCGACAAACAAATATAAACCGGTAACTACCAGCAGTGAAACAGCAAATTGAGCAGTCAGTCGCCATCGTCCGCTAATTCCATCTGCTTTTTCACTAAATGCTTTTCTGGTTTCATGTCCGGACTCAACGCGCCGCTTGTTGATGACTTTTGCTATATCGTCAACTGCTCCGATAATGCCAAACGAAAGCATGATTACCAACAGAGCCAGAACGTATTGATTCAGATTGCACCAGAGTAATGCTCCAAGCAAAATGCCCATAATCAAAACGCCGCCGCCCATGATGGGAGGTGCTCCCGTGTAAGGCTTTATATCAGCAGGAGTTGTGATAAAATCAGAAGTAATTCCTCGTTTCCTGAAAGCCCTGATTACACTCGGCATCACCCACACTATTAAAAAATAGGCAGTCAAAAAAGCCATACCACCGCGAAAAACGACAGACTTAAAAATCTGATATTGCCAAATTGAATGCAGAAGTGCAGCCAGCATTTCAGTCCTAAAATGTCATAAGTTCTTTTTCCTTTGCAGTGACTAACTCATCTACCATGTTAGTATGCTTATCTGTAACTTTCTGGACGTGATCCTGCGCCACTTTTTCTTCGTCCTGTGAAATGAGCTTATCCTTTTCCATTTGTTTCAAGTTGTCATTCCCTTCTCTGCGAACATTGCGTACTGCAATTTTCGAGTCCTCTCCAATTTTTTTGATCTGTTTTACGTAATCCTTTCGTCTCTCTTCAGTGAAAGGTGGAGTAACCGCACGAATGATATTTCCATCATTGGAGATACTGAAACCAAGGTTTGCGGCCTGCAAACTACGCTCAATTTCTTTGATCATAGTTTTTTCCCAGGGACTGATTGCCAACATCTGTGGTTCAGGAGTAGATATGTTTGCCACCTGATTAACAGGAGTTGGATTTCCGTAATATTCAACCTTGACTGCATCTAACATTGCAGGTGAAACACGTCCTGCATGAATACCGCTGAGATCCACTTTAAGACTCTCAATGGTAATATCCATCTTATGATCAACCATTTCTTCAACTTCCTGTGTGTTTTCCATAGTCATGAGCCTCTTTGCTTGATCAGTGTTCCAACGGTTTCTCCACAAACAGCCCTGAGGATTGCGTCAGGTTCCTGGTAGTCCAGGACCAAAATGGGGAGTTGATTATCTCTGCAAAAAGCAATGGCCGTTGCGTCCATCACTTTCAGATGTTTTTTGAGAACTTCGTCGTAATTTAACACATCGTAACGAACCGCATCAGAGTGGAGCTTGGGATCTTTGTCATAAACTCCATCAATTTTTGTTGCTTTTATGACAATTTCGGCACCCACCTCAGAAGCACGTAATACTGCAGCTGTATCTGTAGTAAAAAATGGATTTCCCGTTCCGGCGGCAAAAATCACTACTCGTTTTTTTTCCAAATGCCGGTCAGCTCTGCGTTTGATGTAAGGTTCCGCAATTGCGTTCAGCTCAATGGCTGATAAGACGCGAGTTAAAATACCTCGCTGTTCCAGCATTTCCTGCAGGCAGATACTGTTGATCACTGTAGCCAGCATTCCCATATGATCTCCGGCAACTCGGCCAACATTACCTTCAGCAGATTTGGATCCACGAAAAATGTTTCCTCCTCCAATCACAATCCCAACTTCTACACCAAGGTTGTGAATGGAGATTACACTTTCAGCCAGTGCCCTAATAGTATCATAATCAAACCCGGTACCGCGTTTCCCACCCAGAGTTTCTCCGCTCAGTTTAAGTAGAATACGTTTGTATTTAGGACTCATACAGGTAGTCTAGAACTGGAATTTAGCAAAGTTGTTGAAGTTAATTTTAACTCCAAGTTCCTTTGCAGTATTTTCAACCAATTGACTCACAGAAAGTTGCGGATCTTTGACAAAAGGTTGACTTTCAACACAAATTTCTTTGAGGAATTTTTTTAACCGTCCTTCAATCATTTTTTCAATGATATTTTCAGGTTTTCCGGATTCTCGTGCCTGGGCCGTAAAAACCTCTTTTTCTTTTTCAAGCACCTCTTTTGAAACCTGATCAGCATTTACTGCTTCTGCAGGAAATGCTGCAATGTGCATGGCAATGTCACGGGCCAATGTCTTCAGGCGTTCATCGTCACAAGGTTTGTCCGTTTCCAGTGGTACCGCAACTCCGATCTTGCCATTGCTGTGGATATATCCTCCATGAACACCATTACTTATTTCCATTTTTCTGCAGTCAAGAATCTGCATGTTCTCACCTAATTCAGCAATTTTTTCTGTCAACAAACTTTCAACACTGCCTTCACCTTCGACTAATGTCTGTTGTAAAACATTTTCCCCGCCTTGCTCAGACACTTGATTTGCAAGTTTGCTGATAAAATCCTGAAATATGTCGTTACGTGCTACAAAATCAGTTTCGCAGGCAACTTTTACCAAACCGGCACGTTTCCCATCTGTACTGACTGTAAAGCTTACCGCACCTTCACTGGTTTCCCGTGAAGATTTTTTCAGGGCTTTTGCCTGTCCTTTTTTCCGCAGATAATCTTGTGCTGCTTCCAGATCTCCGTCTGCTTCAACGAGGGCCTTCTTGCAATCCATCATTGCAACTCCGGTGATTTCCCGTAACTCTTTTACTGCTGCTGCTGTAATCGCTGCCATCTTGTTTATACTTCCAATGCTTATTAAGTTTTTATGTGGTTTCCGGACTTACAAGTTGTAAATCCGGAAAGATTATCTGGTAGGTACTGTTTATTTTTTTGTTTCCGATTTTTTAGCCTTAGTCGCTTTTGCTGCGGGAACTTTTTTCCCGGAAGCAGTTTCGGCTTTTTTTGCAGTAGCAGCAGTTTTTTTAGCTGGTGTTTTTTCCACTGCAGATTTGGCTTCGGTAACAACCTCAGCTTTTTTCTCCTTTGCTTTTGCTTCAGGTTTTTTCTCTTCTTCAGCTTTCGCCTCAGAAACAACATCAGTTTCTTTCTCCTTTGCTTTCGCTGCAGGTTTTGCTTTTTTAGCAGCAGCTTTTTCTTCAGTAATCGATTCTATTCTAGTTTGTTTTCGAGCAGCAAGACCTTCCATGACTGCAGTAGCAATTACGTTTGCATAAAGGGCAACTGCACGTGGGGAATCGTCATTCCCAGGAATAACGAAGTCTATACCGGTAGGATCACAATTTGTATCAGCAATACCAACAACTGGTATTCCCAACTTTTGTGCCTCTTTCAATGCAAGCTGTTCTTTATGACAATCTGTAATGAAAAGCATCGATGGTACACTTTTCATATTCCGCACTCCGCCGAGTGAACGCTCTAACTTCACGCGTTTTCGCTCCATCATCAGAGCTTCTTTTTTGATCACACCCTCGTAACTGCCGTCTTCTCCAGCAACTTCTTCAAAGGTTTTCATTCGTGCGATTGACTGCTTTACAGTACCAAAGTTTGTTAACAAACCTCCCAGCCAGCGAAAATTAATGTAGGGGCACCCACACCGGTCGGCTTCTTCTTTAACGATACGTTGTATTTGGATTTTTGTGCCGACGAATAGTGGTACCCGTCCTTCTTCTGCAGAGGCTTTAACGTATTCGTAAGCTTCTTTGAGCTTGGTCAGTGTCTGACGCAGATCGATGACGTGAACACCGTTTTTTATGCCGTATATGTACGGCGCCATGTTGGGGTGCCAACGTTTGGTCTGGTGCCCGAAGTGGACTCCAGCTTCTAAAAATTGCTTCATTGAAATGACAGCCATAAAATCTCCTTATGATGGCTTGGTTAAATGTCCGCGGGATGTAATCGGACGAACTGGCTCTGAAGTGAATCATAAAGAATCGGCTCTGTTGTCCTCATCCCCTGACAGACAGATCCCTCTTCTCTTTAATAAAATTCTAAATTAAACCTATATTTATAGCTAATCATCTGGTAGTTTACAAGTTATTTTTCAAGAAAATAGTAGAAGAAGTGATGATTCCGTCTTCAGCTCATCATGTCCAGGGCATCAGTTTTTGTTTGCAGCCTTCGCCAAAAGAAATGATGAAAATGGACTCCCTCTGCTTCAGTGCTGCATGGAGTGAACAAGATTATCGGGAAATGCAGGAGCAGCCTACTTTCTCAAATTGGTTGCTGCAAGTTCCAACTGCAGCTCAAGTAGGAATGCTGTCTTTCCAGTCAGTACCTCCGGAACTGCAAATCCTCAGATTAGCAGTTCTGCCGGATTGGAGGAAACAAGGGTTGGCTCAATTTATGTTAGAGCAGTTGGAAATAGTAGCGAAATCAGCTAATCTGGAATCACTCTGGCTCGAAGTCAATTCTGCAAACAAAGCTGCAACTGCATTGTATTACAAACAAGGTTATCAAGAAACAGGCATCCGAAAAAATTATTTTAAAAATCCTTTGGGAGATGCACTTTTACTAAAAAAAATCTTGAAGTATGATGACAAACAAGCCGCTCAATAAACGGAGTGTCAGATAATACTTTAATCAAATAACTATAACTGATGAACCTGTAATAAGTCCATCATAACTCTTATTTAAAAAGATTTCCCTTGAAAGAAGAAGCAATTATTCTCACCAGTGGATTGTTTGATTCTCATAACGCAAAGACTGCATTTGGTCTGATTCGTAATTCAGAACAATATGAAATTCTTGCAGTCATCGATCAAAACTTTGCCGGACAGGATGCAGGAAAACTCGTTGACGGTCAGGTGCTAGACATCCCAATTCATGCAACCATTAATGAATTTTTAAGAGCCAGAAGTTCAAGAAACAAACTGGCTTTGGAAGAAAGCGGACGTGGTGTATACGCAATTATTGGGATTGCAACTCAAGGCGGGGTAATCCCCGAGGGACTTCGTATAGAGTTACTGGAAGCACTGTCCAGTGGTATGCATGTTGTAAACGGTCTGCACCACTATCTGAGCGATGATCCTGAATTAGTACAAAGAGCTGAGAAAAATCAGGCCAAATTGCTTGATATTCGAAAACCCAAAAGTGCAAAGGATCACGCATTTTGGACAGGAAATATCCTGAATGTCCGTGCTCCAAGAATTGCCATGTTTGGAATGGACTGTGCCTTGGGTAAGCGCACTTCCAGTCTTTGGCTCAGAGATGCCTGTCGTAAGCAGAGCATTCGCACCGAAATGATTTACACCGGGCAGACCGGGAAACTGCAAGGTGGACGCTATGGATTTATTCTTGATTCAACCCTCAATGATTT